>Ga0307514_10000282_pt1 | contig 130104 bp, 135 predicted proteins | sample 16_EM_MG_FD_203088 | JGI IMG/M metagenome (GOLD analysis project Ga0307514, IMG submission 203088) | Populus trichocarpa ectomycorrhiza microbial communities from riparian zone in the Pacific Northwest, United States - 16_EM | ecosystem: Host-associated > Plants > Roots > Unclassified...
AGGACGAGGAAGGGGAGACCAATTCCAAGGAGAGGGAAGGGGAGGGGGAGGATGGAACAGGGGCGGAGAGCAAGGTCAAGGGCAAGGGGGGGGGCGGGGAGGCGGCGGATATGGGGAAGGAGGGGGATGGGCGGCTGGCGGAGGCGACGGTCGTGGGGGCTTCGCACCGGGTGGCGGATTGGAAGAACGAGGAAGAGGACAGCGAGGGGGGGGATACCGAGGCGGTGGAGGCGAGGGGAGAGGTGCTGGAGGAGATAATGCTGGTCGGGGAGGAGGCTATGGCGGGGGTGGGGATGATGGCGGCAGGGGCTACAGAGGCGGTGCGCAACGTGGTGAAGGACGAGGAGATGGCAGGGGAGGCGGCTGGCGCGGATTCGGAAGAGGTAACCGTGGCGGAGGTCGCGGTGAAGGCAGAGGTGGTAGAGGCCGCGGAGGAGCTGACCGGGGATCCGGGTATTAAAAGCAGACTCCGGATACGATGGGTATATAGCTTACAGAGACGTGTGCTATCTTCGTTGGTGAAGATAATAGAATCGAAACACCGTATGGACGCATTACTTTATGACTGACCTGTGGTGGTTCCCCGGCTCTGTTCGCCGGGTCCTTAATCTTTGGTTTCAGCCGCCCAATTTTGCCAAAAAGGATGCCTAGTTCTTGTACGCGCACAGAAAACGCTCGTCCTCTTGAGTCATTCTCAACTTCACCTGCAGGATTAAACTTTCCCGTCAAACTATGGTGGCACTGGAATAACCGTACCCCAGTAGAAATTGCTTCAAATTGTGCTTAGTAGATATCGCGTATATATCCCCATCTAGCGCGTTCGAAATAATAAAACAATAAAAGAAAATGAGACTGACAGACAGATGATATGTAATTCTGAACCAACCGTATATAACGCAACCCAAACAAACGAGACTTCAAAAGACTGTGCCACCCACTCAACCCTGAACAAAAGAGCAATTTGCCTGTAGATATTTGCCCCCACTATCCCACAACCTGCCTCCTGTATATTATCCCACCAAGACCAATGGATCAAATCAAGAACCGCGCCACTCACTTCCGCTTTGGCTTCGGGCCCTCCTTGAGTACCTTCTGCAGCCCACTCAAGCCCACAGTTGGTCCCCCGTCTCTTCGCCGCGTCTCCACTTCCCTCCAAAACGCAACCGTAACCCTTCTCTCCCACTCCCTCCGCTTCCTCGCACCCCTCCTATTATCCCACCACCCCCTTTGTCCCAGGTCATCCTCATCTCGTTCAAGCTCACACGCCCAGCAGAGACACCCGCCATATTCGGCCTTAAAGGCATTCCAATATCGCTCGCCGGTTCTCTCAAACCCATCATCCAGTACACCAGTGGGGAGCTTGTCGTCGTGGTCTATAAACCTCCCTGCTGCCGAGAAACAGTAAGCGTAGTACCTTGCGGGAGTGAGCTGGTGAGAATGCCAGAATAGGTCAACATCGAGGGTGGGGACCATAGTCTCTGCCGGGAACATCTTGAATAGCGCAAAAAAGTTAGAGTATTTAGTTTGTGCGCGAGGAAGAGTGCCGGAAGAGAGTGAGGGCGAACGGAGCCAAAGGAAGTTGTGCATCTTGTCGATGAAAGTTTCCTGTCGTAGGACTGCAGCAGTGAGGGATATGCAGGATGAGGACTGTGGTGAAGCGGGAAGGTAGAACGGAATTATCGAATTCGCCGCTTTTCCGAGGGGCGAAAGGAGGGAGGTAACTGTGGGGTGGGACTGAACGGTCGGCGCGGTGGTGACATAGTATTGCTTCAGCTGCGTATTGACTGTGGTTCCCTGGGTAAACGGGGGGGAGAAAGTTCCTCGGATCCCAGGACCACCGGAGAGCACCTGCTTAATATCCTGTCTAAGACGTTCCGCACATAGCGCATCATGGTCGATAAGGAAGCCGCAGGAGCAAGAGAGGCAGAACGCGGGATCAAGCCACCCTGTCTGTGTGCCGGAAGGGGTGATGCAGATTTCGTGCTCGCTTTCGCAGGAGGGGCATGAAATCTCGAGGAGCGGAAGACGCGGGGTCGAAATCGACGCATCCTTGAGCTGGGAGAATAGGTCGGGGTTCTGGGAGGTTGAGACTTTGAAGAATTCTTCGGCTTCGGAGGATAGCTTGTACGATAGTGTTGACAGGTCGATTGCGTTTTTCTAAAAGTCGTCTGTCAGTCATCTTGCAACTGCGAAAGCAGTTTCTCGCGGAACTCACGATGGCCTCCCAAGGAAACGCAACGGAGAGCATGGATGGAACTCCCAACGCAAAGCAATCATCATAGTAGCACTTTGGATTTAGCATAAAGCTGTGCCAGACCATCAACACCTCTGCCTCTGTCAGTGCACTCTGTTCAATCACGCTCTCGATCGACCTACCAAGTGGCGGCAACATCTCCGACGGCAGCTCTGTAACCTTCTTAGAAGGCCCATCCCCCGGACCCCACCTATTCCCACCCGCGGTCTTCTGCTCGTCCCACTTGGCCGCCTCCATTTCCCTTCCCACAATCTTCCACCACGCCTCAAACCGGCCCACTGCGATCTCCACAACCAGCTTCCATAACATCTCTGTGTCCTCCTTATTCCAGGTTTTATCAGCAGGCAGTCCGAGCACGGCGCCAAAGAAAGCTTTCACATCATCGTCAGGAGCCAAAAAAAGCTCTTTGTAGCTCCAGAAGGCTTCGAGTAACGCGAGATGCGTCGTCGCTTGCGAAACGGTCGGAACATGTTCTTCGCCAGCAATTTCGCCAGCAGTCGAGAGAGACGTGAGAGTAAACACAGTCGGCGGAGGGGCAATCGGGGTATCGTTGGGGTAGTTTGAGTTCGCGAGAGGAAAGTCAGGGGGAGGGATTTCTTCACCGGTGCCGGGTGACCCGGTCGGCTTTTTTTTCTTCTTCGCGGAAGAAGCGAGCTTTCGGAGCTGCGACAGGGGTGAGCTCTGCTTCTTGGTCGAGAGCTTGGCCTTCAGCTGTGGCATCTTGACTTCGGTTTCTTCTGCGCGGCGACACACTTCGGGTACGTTGAACATGTCGACGGTGGAAGAGATGAGTAGAGGTAAGGGGTTTATGCAACTGGGTGGTGATGGCAGCGAGGGACGAAATGAGGCGATGCGTTTAATTGGAGATTTGATTTGATTGGTTTGGGCCTCGTATTACTCTAAGCCGCTGATTGGCGAATTGCACCCTTTGACTCGGCACCCTCAAAACATTCCACTAGGTCGGTCGGAAAGAGATTTTGCATGTTCATTCAAATATCTGCAGCAAGTGTTTTGAGATGACAGTTGATGCAAGATGTCCAACACCACTTCCAACAGCGAAGACTGAGGGAGTGATTCATGCGTGGGCTACTTGATCAATTGTGCGCATCGCCTACAACGCGGATACTTATCTGACTGACCACCACCACTTCTGGCGCCTCAACAAGCACCGGATTTCATGATGCCGGTATTACTCTACGCCAGAGTTGCCACAAGGCAGCGTAGGACTGGCGCCTGAACCCAACGGTATGCATAAATACGAACCTCTCATTCTCTACCTGAGAAGAATCAAGATCTAGATCTAACATGTACTCTACAAGCTACCCACATTCCCCGTAGGAAGTACGCGCGCACCCCGAAGTCCCACTAGATCGAACCCACATTCTCCTTATCGACCGTGATACTGCTCGTGTCCTCCTTGCCTACGACACAGCCACTGCTAAGTACACCAGCATTGTCGGCGGCCCTCTGTCGTCTCCTCCCCCGCCAATACAGCTGAGATCGATACCAAACACGATCCCGAATGTGTCATTCACTGCTACGGAATGCGTATCGCCGATTGGAAGAAAGCGGGATTGTTCCAGCCAAGGCTCACGACTTGAAGCGTGCCGCTATTCACCTACTAGAGTCGCATGACGAGGATGCGCCCGTGCTACTGGAACTGCATGTCTACTGTGTCGTGGTCTTGGAATCATTGGTGAAGCTGGAAGAGTTCGTCACAATCAACCCTAGAGGATGCCGCTGAACGGGCAATGAGGCAGAAGCGCATTATAGCGCACTACATAGCCTATGCGGGCGGAAAGAATGCGAAGAGCGGGGATGGCGCAACTCGCGTTTGAATGTATGGGGCAGGCAGGATAGTGAGGGCAGTGGCCGGTGGTGGGTTTGATGAGAGACTGCATGTAACCCTAACCGCAGTCACGTGTTTCGATGTGATTGATGCGCGTATTGCATTTTTCTTTTCTCCTCCAGAAAAGGAGAAGGGGCTCTTGATTAGTTCCCCTCGTCCATCGCCCACGCGCAGCCATCCTCCACCGCATCACAGTTGTTCCAAGCGACGTTCGTTCTTTGTCTATGCTTCTACCTTTTGACTGTTCCTCCTGTGTTGCTGCCTTGTTCCTTCGTTTGCTCCTCTCTGCATCCGCTTAAATCCGCCCGATCGCCAAACGCCTGCTATACTCAAATCGAATCGCCTTCAACCACCGCGAAATCCGCCGTTGTCGTCCTGCTGTATTGAAACAGCCATCGTCAAATTCGTCTTGCCGACAAACACAGTCGTGCCCCAATTTGATCTAACGGCCGAGCTAGCTACCTCTAGCTGCGCGACGCACAAGCTTTTTAAGCCTCAATGTCGCTGCTTCCGCCAACTCCCCAACCTCCCACTCCCGCCACGACAGCCAACAACCACCTCCTCCCGACTAGCCACAGCACTATCTTTACCGCTGGCGCATCAAGCAATTCATTCGCCGCCCCCAACAGCTCCCACATGCAGGTCTCTCCGGACAAGAACGCGAGGAAGAAGTCGCTGAGCGGGGGTGTCGTGCTCGGAGAGGGTGGAGTCGGATCGTACCGACCCGTAGCTTACCGTACAGAGGGTACGTCCTCTATGCCGTGTTTGTCAGCCCGACGTCCGGCGTTTTTTTTACTTCTGGTGGTGGTGGTGCTGTGTAGTGTTGCGAAGGAGTGACGAGTACTGACTGGCCGGGTGGCGTGCAGGTGTGCGATTAGCTTGTCTCGTCAATGCTTCGGTTACCGTGTGCGGAGAAGATTCTATCTATGCGTTTGGAGGGTTTGACCAGTATACAGATGAGGGTGTGTCTCCCCGGGAGGTTCTACAGTCGAGTGCCAGTCGAGTGCCAGTCGAGTGCTGACGTTGGAAGTCTTTAACCACGTGCTGAAGCTCGACCTTAACACCTTCACCTGGACTCTGGTCGACAACTACGGCGATATTCCCAGTGTTAGGATGGGTATATATTGCGCCATCGCATCGAGGAGGGGACACTTCACGCTAACTTTGGGTGTAGGCCATACCACGACTTACTGGCGAGACGACAAACTCATCATTTTCGGCGGCGAGAACGAACAACGCGTATTCCTTTCCGATGTTTACATCTTTGACATTCCCTCGGCCACTTGGTCGCAGCCGGTGCTTTCGGGGCATCCGCCTTGCGGCCGATCGAGACATGCGGTGGTGCTGCACGACGACAAATTGTTTATTCTAGGTGGAATTCACAACAACCCTGTCGCGCAGCCGTCTGACTACGACCCGGATGACGAGGTGGAATACAGTCCTCAAGAGGTACTTGATGACATATGCTACCTCGATCTCAAGACGATGACGTGGAGTCGGAGTTGGAAGTGGGTAGCACGGTTTGATCACCAGGCCTGGGTACGGGAAGGGAAACTGTGGATCTTTGGAGGGATGGGTAAAGAGATGGACCGGACAGGAGAACTCATCTCATTGGACCTGAGTCATCCTGTCTTTGCTCGTACTGAAATCAAGCAGATAGGATACGCTACTCGGCAAGCAAGAGTTATGTCCGAAGCAACAACAGGTCAAGGGCGGGTTCTCCGATCGCATCGCTCATACGGTCCAAACTCTCCGCGCCCGCTATTCAATCCCCGCCGAAATACTCCTCCTCCGAAACCAAACGTCGTACCGGCGGCTACATCGTCCATCCGTTTCCTCTGGGGAAGAGACATTCCTTCGGAAGCCCACGGAACCCACTTCCACCACCTCTGCGGCAGTACTCTCCTCGACTTTGTCACATTCGCCAATACGATCCGCTCCTCCGAAACTGGTCTTTCAGCTCTTGACCTTCGGGAGATGACATGGCGGAGGATCGCAGACGGTGCCGACATGCTCGGAGGGGCAAACTGGCGCTGGCACTACCTCGCAATCGCCCCAAACTCCACAATGGCCTACCTCCTCGGATGTCCCACCGATAATGATGATATTGGCGAAGGCGAGGAGTACCTTTCCGACGTCCTTCCGATCGACCTTACCCAGTTCGGAATGCACCTCGATCTACAACCCGGCGAGAAACCAGTCGACGGCATGCTGGGTTGGGATTTGGGCAAGGTGTTCGACTCCGACGACTCCGGCTCCGACTTCATCATCCGCGCCATGAAGGACGAAGCTACAGAAGGCGATGAATGGGATGTGGAAGGAATGTGGGGACGCAACATGATCGGATCCCCCTCGTCCGACGGGCAACAACGCGAAGACGACGATCTTCCGCCGGAAAACGTCATGGGCCCGCCCATCCGATGCCACAAACTCATCCTGCTCTCCCGATGGCGACATTTTACAAGCCTGTACAACGCGCGCATGCGCGAGTTCCACCGCGGAAGACTCTACCTTCCCGAACCGTACACAGTTGTCCGCGCCTTCCTGTACTACCTCTATACGGATTCCATCGCCAAATCTTCTTACTGCCCCGACATCTCGACGGTCGCGGGAATGTTGGTGATGGCGAATCTGTACGACATCTCCCGTCTGCGAACACTCTGCCTCAACAGACTGTACAATGAGCTTGACGTCGAGAGTGCAGCTGTGGTATGGGAAAGAGCCGGTGTCGCCGGCGAGGAGGCTCTAAGGAAGAAGGCGGCTGGCTTCGTGTTGACATACTGGGGACGAGTGGTGAGAACGAGAGGATTCCGAAGACTGAGCAGACGCAGCTTGATGGAGCTCTGCGAAGAGGTGGATGAAGAAGGTCGGGTTATGGGGGGTGATGAGACTGGATGGGAAAGCTCGCCGGGGACTCCGATGGGGATGGGGGGTGATGTAAGGGAGGTGGTGCCGGGAAGTTTGAGGGAAGAGGATGGAGATGAAGACGAAGAGATGAGCTAGTGAGTTACGATTGATGGATATGTGGGTGATGTTGGGTGGTTGTGGGATGGCTACTTTTTGTTTTTCTCTTCAGGGACTTGCCGAGTTATTTTACACACTTGGCTAGATTGTAAAATGGGATCTTCCACTCTTGCTACTACTGTTTAGTACGTAATCATGCATTTGAGGGGTAGCATTGATGGCAATAATCGAAATACTGTTTGGCTTTATCTTATCTACGAAGCGTGGCTACCTCGTCAATCAAGTGAGAGTTGGCGATAGCGGTTCTTCAGAGTTTTCGATATGCTAGGATTCGAGAACACAGGTACCGGTAGGATATAAAAATGCTGCACCCATGAAGTACCGGGCCATATCGTGATCACGGGTTCGCTCCCTACTTAGCACCACTCCCGGAACAGCCGGGGCCCAACTTGTATACATATAAACACAGACCTTCACCTGGCGTTCTACATGCGTATTCGAAATCCGCTGTAACACGGGAGAAGAGGAGAGGAGAACAGAGGAGATGGTGGAGGACGGTGTGCTCCTGCATAAGACTACGTACACGTTAGGAATAGTGATGTTAACATGTTCACAGGCCAAACCGTTTGGATACCGCGGAAGTACAAGTATTCGAGAGGCCATATTTAGCTGTAAATTTGCAGAGAAAATTTTTATCATATTCTTCGCCTCAAGAATAATGTTGCAGGCGATATTTGGTCGATTTTGAACCACATAATAAGGCTACTGTGAAAGCAGACTAAATCCCAATTCCGGACGGATTCATATACACTCACTCGATATTCGCGAATTCATCTATTATTTTTGAATACTTGAATGATTTCTTGATTGACTGATATCTCGAGGGCCTAAGGCCCGTATACACGCTCCCATATCCATATCCATATCCGTTTGCACATGCGTTCGCATATGCGTTTGCACTATCATGATATGAGCCGTTCTCCCTGATCCTGATAGACTATGCATATCCTCATACGAAACACCAACTACTTACAAGCCAGCAAACAGAGCTGAGACTCACAATCCAAGCAAACGGACACGATGCAGGTACAAATACAACAATCTCTTGGTATCACTAGCCGGGATCGAACAGGTTTCTAAATTGTTTGCAGAGAAGTGTGTTCAGGTATTGATGGACTTTTGGAGAACACTATGTTAGAAGAATGGTTGGAACGTTGGAAGAGGTAGAGAGCGTAGAGGACGAGGAGTAGAATCCTGGGTTTTGAGATGATGTTAGAATGATGGTGTAAGAGGTTGATGGGGGAAGCTGTAAGTTGGTGTGATTTTCATCTGCTGGGTAAGTTAGGAGTAGCGGTGATTAAGAGTAGATAATGCCATAGCCGCTAGCGGCTGAATGCTATATAATTACAACTAGCAAGAATCGACGAGCACTAGCAAGAACTTCATAGATATACATTGTTAGAATTTCAAGGTATTCAGGAATACAATGATTCTGTATGACTCTAGGACGTTCTCATTAGTATCTGTTCCGAATGTACAGTTAACGATTCGCAAGCTCGCGAACCGCGAATCAAATGCACTGCCAGTTCGGCCATGGCAAATTTTACCAAGTTCAGTATGGAAGATACATATAGGCATCTAGTGTTGTGGGAAGAAGTTTTGGGACCCGGACCTAGAGTACTTCGATGGCTAAGAGCGAGACATTTCTGCAGAAGTCCTGGGACACTATATCTCCAGCACTATATCTCCAGACAGTCAATTCGCAGTCACTTCGCGCCAGCCAACTTTCGAAGAATATAGACTCAGAAAGGCAGAGTTGAAGTAAATGCTTGAACAAGCCTATACAAATCCTGCCTTCCATTCAGCGGCCCCTTTGTACCATTTCATATATGTACTAAAAACATATGCTAGATGCAAGAGGACTACCATATAGGATTAAACCGTGTATAGAATTCGAAATCTTTATTTCTATTGAACCATGAAATCATGATTTAGAGACTGAACTATACTATTAGTGGCCTCAAATGACCTAATATCAGTCCTACATGTCATTTTTGTAGGCATCAGTAAGCTAGGGATAGAAATGAGAGTATTTCCCGAGCAAATACATGGACACTAAGGACATTTAAGAAAGTGAAAGGCTTTGAAGATTGAGATGCAACTGTACCATACCTAAGAACACAGAAATAGGAAAACATCTGCTCTGAAGTTTCTTCGTGGTACTTTGGGAAATTTTAGTACACTAGTCAAAGTTGACTGGTGCGAAGTGACTGCTGGTGCGAAGTAACTGTACGAATTGGCTGTCCGGAGACAGGGTGGTCTAAGGACAACTAGGGTACTTGAGTGATAGTGCATGACCGACTTAACCGAGAACGACTGCTGTGCCTACTCGCTTGTGCAACAATGTTTCGGACACCCATACCCTAGCCCTCACAACTGGCCAATCATAACTTTGACTGCAGCCGCCATCAAGTCATTTCAAGACATACCCGGAGCAGGGTTAGGTGTTTTATAGGTCTGAAACATTTTTGCGCTAGCGGGTAGTATACGCCTGTGCGGGGATCCTTGGTGTGACAGCTTTGGTTAACGGAACGATTAGTATAAAAAACGTGATTATCCAGTGTGACGCGTCGATAGAATCATTTAAAAAAAAGCTGAGAATTCACGGACGAGAAGTTTGTGACGTGAGACGTCAAACTTATTGCGCTCACAGCGTGCAGCAGTGCTGTCCACTTAAGGTAGTACGTAATTTGAAAGAACCCTATAGGTATTCAGAAATACGAGGTGTGATATACTTCTAGGATATAAATTGCATGCTACCGAAAGTTGCGATAGTTTGAGGGTTTGAGCAGTTATCATATTCCATTGGTTGGGAAGCGGAGGATGAGAGGCGTCAGTAGTGGTTAGAAGCTACTATATCTATACATAGCGCCATCACTCGCGCCGACCGGGCAGTGGACTCAGCAGCTCCGTGGGGTAAGTACGCTGTAAATAGAGATCGCGAGTTCGGTGTTAGTAAGACCGGAAAAGAAGACCATCGAGGCGCAGAACGGGTTTAAGGTGGTGGCGTCACCCGGCGATTCGATTGGACACCATGAATTGCGTAGGTTACTACAGCTGTTTCAGAAGGCATGAGAGAGGAGAACCAAGCCAATCACTGAAAGATAACAGATGGCAGAGATATATCGGTATTCATAAATACGTGCACTCGTATTTGTGACTTTTGAATTTCCACCCACCCACATTCTACATAATTCACAGGTTCTCTTTTCCTCCTATCATGGTTATCGCATCTATAAATGCCCACGGTTCCTGCTGTAGAAGCAACTGAAGGCCTTGCTACGGAGTCGGAGAACCACGTGTTGTTTTCGAGAGAAGAGTAAGGAGGAAACTCGCTCGAGAGATATAAAGAGATTAGTGTGCCTTGTAGCTACAATTACGATTAGCTCAATGCAGCAATAGGATTGCTGACACTGTCCAAGTAATGTCATATGTATACAGTTCTCGGCCGATATGCGCGTTTCCATCAAATAGCCTTGCCAAAAGTACCGCCCAATTTTGTTTTCACCATGCAAATGCCTCATTCATGAGGAGCAGTGACGAAAAAAATTTCCGCTGACATCCAGAATGGCCAACGCACTTCACACCGGCTGTCCACATCACTTGCCAGTATTCTAGGTGCTTCGACTCACTCGTTGGACTAATCTACCTGACTACTAACTACTATAGATAGACGCGATGTTTGAATGTTCACATACGACTCTATACACCCTTTCAAATATTTTCCCATGTGATTAGAATCTCATATTCATCTGCTGTGAGACGCTTAGAGTTAGAATAGCACATACTAAGCTTCGTCTAATATCATTATATGTGGGTAACAATGCTGTGACACCGCTATTGAAGACATCAAACTGACGACGCTGTGCGCGTGTAATCTTTATGCGATTCAGGCGCCTGTAAAATCCACGTTCATCCACATCCTCATCAGTCAGATTTAAAATGACCGCACTCGGTAGACACATAGTAAAAAGAAATGAATACAAACTACAGACCTATTTGGCAGAAGCTTGGACTGAACGGGCCATCGATAGCCTTCAACGCCACACGAGTCTCGTGCTCGATTGACGTAGTGTGGAGCTAGTGTTTCCCCAACTCAGAAGATAATAAAGTGCTAGCTTGGATGGAGGAAACTGTCAGATGCGGGGTCAGATTATATGTCTTGTGGACGCCCGGGGAGAACTACCCAGCCATTGTTTTACCGGCTATGGAGATCTAGACATGCACAGGTATAGTATTACATACACTCCTTTTCTCTCCACTCAATGGACCATAGCCCTTAATAATACTTTCTGCTCATCCTCTTAGTGGCGTTTATGGTCTGAAACACTGCTAGCTGTGCGTTTTTGGTCGAAGGTTCAATTGTCAGCTCTTATTCGCAGCTCATGTTCACGATGAGGGCTCAGATAGCCATGTTGACCACTTGGAGACCAAATGTACCCACTACAGCTATGTGTAAGGATAGCCCCACTGGTGAAGTCGCTGTCTCAAGGTGCCGTCCGGCCCGGTACCTGAACATCGGCTGATATTACCAAGTGATCATCAACCAACCAATATTCATGGGACAACCACGGTTGTTGGTGACCGAACCTGTACAGAAACTGATCTTCAGGTTTATAATATAACATTAACGTCTACCTCATGTAGAATCCCAGGTATATACCCTGCTCACGAGATCACCTTTGCCAAACCGTGCATTTCTTACGCTATTCACACTGGGTTGTCGATTGATGTAGGTTTAAGGCGATTTTTTTAATTAAGTTAAAACCCTAGACTAGAGATACGCGTTTACACCGCTTGAAATCGTTAAAGCTACTTTTAAGCGCTTTCATTTGCGTATATGTATGCAGTAAGCACCAAATAGAGTCCGGATTATATGAAAGTAGCAAGAAACATTTGGACACGGCAAATAAGTTTTGAAAGGTTTCCCGGGACTTCAATTTTCGAATCGATTAACCATGCATGAATGAAGTGGGATGGTACCAGCGAGCGAACGCGGCTCGATATCGTCTTATATAAGCAATTACCGACGCGGGTACACAAGAACTCGGCAGATCGACCCCGCATTCACACCTTGCCAGCAACATATCCTTTGTAGTTCCTAGTCATTGAAAAGGAGGTTACGGTAAAACTTCTAGAGTAATCTAGCCCAGAGTCTCCTCGGGTATGCTTTTCGACCAGTCGGCATCTGATTGTTGCCTCGGGTTGGCCTTTGGGTTGAACTGCCTTAGGAAATCGTACACTGTATCGAGAACCAATCGGCGGAGGCGATGTTTCCGGGTGTAGCGGACATGGGGTTTTTTTTGCTCGCTACCTCTTTTAAGAGGGCGGCGGAATGCGACTAATCTCAGCTTACTGTGCCCAGCTATAAATTTCACATGGTTAAAACTATGATCGTCGAATCAATAAGAAGAGATCTCTCAACCTGCAAGAAACATCGGAATGCAGGTTCGAAATCTGCAGTGCTTACTTAAGTGATTGGCGCTATAAACAACAAAACTCCAGGCTTGAAACCTGCAGTTATCACTTTTTTACTCTCTTTTTACGTGCTCTCAGCTTATAGTCGTAGAAACTCGGGGAGCCGCTAACAGTCGGAACTGGTAGGATGAGAGCGGTGTTGGGTAAAACACGACTCGCGGAAGCAGCGAGGCCCGGTGCGCGTTGACTAGCGTCCGATCTTCTGATACTGATCCTCTACTCCTCAAAGGTGCTTCCCCGAGGCGTTGCTCCGTTGCGTGAATGGACCTTCTAGCGCTAGCGATAGCCCCGCAAGAGCGTAGCTCGCTAGTTAGCCGCAGATGGTTATGCATGGCTCATGCTTATCTTGGCACTCTACATATCTCAGGAACGCTATCCTGTCGATTTTCTTTAGCCTCGGTTATGGTGGTTGGCCCACGAGTACATACCTATTACGTGCACTATGCTGGGTAAAGGCCGTGTGGGTATGTAGGGCGCCGAGGATCGCAGCGCCGAGATGATATCCGCGCCAAATGGCGTCTACCGTACAATTCCGTGAATGAGCCGCACGACTTACCTTGGATTTGAAATAACCTGTGAATTTAACCGTCCATCGGAAGCTCGCTCGGTACTAGTATTTCTGCCGGTTCCGAGACTGCTCTAACATTCATCCGATCCCACTTGTAAGCATCGTGTCTAGAATCGCGAATCACAGACTATATATGTGTAAGTGATGATAGAGCCATGCACGCCACCCACTGTTAATCATAGCGGCTATCTGTTACCATCTCTTTGTTCCGGTGCATTGGAGTATTCCTGTTACTGGTATTGAGGTTTGTTGCGACTATAGAACCGTGTGTATTGGCTATGGTACGATGACTGTCCAAGTACAAGTCTAAGATGCGGGTAGAAAGGTAGAGTAAAGTGTGAACTCTAAAGAGGCAGTCACGAACCTTATCTACCAACAAGGTTGTCCGAGTCCGTGTCCGTGGCACGTTGTGTTTAAGTTGGATTGGACTGATATTTAGGTCCTTGACTCCTTGTTTCAGGTTGATGATTGGGGATCTCATGGATTTGTTTCTTGGTCGTGGTTTGTACCACTTGGACGGGCAGTAGACGAATACAATGATCATATGGCATGTGGCCATACTTAATGTAGAATAGAAAGTTTCTCGGCGAGAATCCGGGGTAGTTAATGCTAGATTCGTGTTCTGCATTCCCCGCACAACGTCACGCAAGATACTAGCTGCTTATACAACGGAGATGTCCTGGATGCGTGAGGTTCAGCGGCCCTAGGCCTATGTATGGTACTGGTATAAGTATATATAAACATACTAATGGCAATATTGTCCAGGTTACCTAGTAGGTAGGTATATGGCGAGCTATTCACAGCCCTAACCAGCACACCAGCTTAGACTGCGGGGATATGTGGGGTACCTAACTAAGGTATGGGGTACTTGGGCGCGGGAAGGTTGTAAGGTAAACCCACCTACGTACATGGCCTGGGAGGTGGGCAGTCGGGGCGAACCCAGCACAAAACAATTTATTCTTTTCGAGAGTTCTACCGAAGATTCCCTCCGGAGTATCCATCAAACAAGGATAGAGCATAATGTATGCTGACTAGTGAGAAAAAATGGCGTTTTCAGTTTCACAGGGTGTTAGAATCCCTGCATGCAGTATGTGCGAGATAGTCGTACTACTGCGCTATTATTACCGGTGGGAAGGTTAGCTACGTACGCGCTAGTCATTATACTTGACCTATCGCATCGCGTTTCTAATTGCTCACCGATCGAGACCTGGACTTAAAGGTTCCACGTTCCCCTCAGTTTCCTTGTTGCTAGTATACCCCGAGCAACGCCTACAGCAACGGTTGTATCTCAACATGTCTCTGAACGAAAAGGCATTAACTTCCGAGATGGAAAAGGGCCTTCCAGGCGACAGCTCTCCTGCGCCGTCAGCGGCAGATATTACGGATGAATGGACAGAAGCGGACGAGAAGAAACTTAGGAACAGACTGGATTGGCACATCGTACCATTTGTCACAGTTCTCTACCTCATGTGTTTTCTGGACAGGTTTGTAGCTCACATTAAAAAGTCGAGGACGTTTTTCGCAGCGCTGTACTAACAGATATTCAGAGCAAACATCGGCAATGCGAGGATTCAAGGAATGCAAGAGGATCTTGGATTGCAAGGGTTTCGGTTCAACTGGGCTTTGACGATTTTCTATATCCCATATCTGCTGCAAGTTCTCCCGGTGCTGAAGGGGGTATATTATACTAAGTTTTTCACAGTATCGAAGTACCTAGCAACGTCCTGCTGAAGCATGTCGGCGCAAAAATATACAGTACTCCCCCGCAGCCGGAATTATGCCCATTGTCATCCATACTAACTTGCAACAAGTCCCTTTCCTCGTCGTAGGCTTCGGCTTCTGCTCGTTATGCTGTGCCTTCATCCAGAACCACACCCATCTTTATATCGCGCGCGCATTCCTCGGCCTCTTTGAGGGAGGAACAATGCCGGGCATTGCCTTCTTCCTCAGCAACTTTTATCGTCGTAACGAGCTGATGTTTCGGATTGGATTCTTCATATCCGCTAGTTCCATGTCCGGTGCCTTCGGCGGGCTTTTGGCAACTGGATTGGCGTGAGTGGCTACCCCGTCTCTATAGGTGGGATATTATGACTAATGTACACGATAGACGAATTCCTCGCTGGGGTGTTACAAAGACTCCCATACATAACTGGAGGAACATCTTTTTCTTTGAAGGATTGCTGACAATGGCCCTCGCTGTCGTCTGCTACTTTTACATGTCAAACTCACCAGGTACATGTACATTCCTGTCCGAGCGTGAAAAGTACATCGCCACAGAACGTATCCGTCGCGAGCACCTCGAGGACGCGAAAGAAAAGACACAGAGAATCCATATCAAGCGGGGGATCTTAAACATCAACAACTTGGTCTGTGCCATGGGATTCTTCTTCAACAACATCAGCGTGCAATCATTCTCGCTCTTTATGCCGACAATTTTGAGGGACCTGGGATGGACCGCCACAAAAGCGCAGTTGCTCACGGTGCCACCTTACGTGTTGGCTGCAATCTGGAGTATCTTCATTAGTTGGGTTAGCGACAAGTATAAGAAGCGAGGAGTGTTTGCCTGCGGTCACGCTTTTGTTGCGATGATGGGGTATGCCATACTCACCCAGGCTGATCGGGCTGCGATCAAATATATGGCTGTGTTTTTTGGCGCAGTGGGATGCTATCCGCTTGGACCTATCTTCTTGTCTTGGGGCATCAACAGTAAGCCCACCCTCCATCCCCACCCTATCTTCCCCTGATTGACACGATATACAGATGCAGCAGGCCCTACAATCCGCGCTGTTTCCAGCGCCTATATCGTTTCCGTTGGCACTTTGGGTGCAATCGTTGCTACATGGACCTATCTACCGACCGACGCGCCGAAGTATCACAAGGGTCACAGCATCAACGTTGCGGCACAGTGCAGTGCTGCAGCAGTGTCGATTGCGGGTGTCCTTTACATAAAATGGGAGAATAGGAAGAGGGCACGCGGGGAACGGGATCACCGGATTCAGGGAATGTCGGAAGAGGAGGCAAGGAAGCTTGGATATCGGCATCCAGAGTTCAGGTACATTGAGTAGATTTGGGATTATGGGGCGTTTCTTCGTTTTTTTAATGTTTTGGTCATGATCAGAAGGAGCGATCCTTGTGAAATATCCTGGACTCTGAGACAGGACCTAGATGTAGCATACGTCAATATGAATGAATATGAGATTCAAACGTTTGATGTAATCAAGGTCAACAAATCGCCGTTCTCCGAAGTATCACATGCCCAGATGAGATATAGACTCATGGTCATCACTAAGGTGGACTGTCGGAAAGCATGATGTTTATGCTCGCGTAAATAATATGGTTGTTAAGCTAATATGTTGTAATGCTTTGATCGGTGTTCCGGTACTACCGTTGTGCTCTCCCCATTCGTCTGAGATACGGTTGGACATATAACGGACGCCTTGCTGCAGCCTGACGGAACCCCGCATGTTGATTGGGTATATGAAGAGTTTATACTATCTCTCTCTCGGTTCTATCTCTATACATCTTCGTTAGTATTAGTATTCTAGAGGGAATGTACCTGCATTCCGACGAAATGATGGTCTGCCCTTAAATCCAAACGTGCACATTGCTTAGGGCCAATTTAGGCCTAATTTTATACGGTATCACCTCTAGCATACTTCCCTCTAGCCATACTAGGCTTAAGGACTTATACTTTTCTCAAGCCTAAAAGGGGTGGCAGGGAGTACTACATTATAATAAATCATCATAATACATTCACACTATCTATGAGTAGAACTGTTTAGGTTTTTCCCTAAGTATATATATAGATCCTGATTAGGATCACGGGGAAAAATAACCATACACGATCTGCAGCTGATAGTGAAGCTATTTCTCGGATGGTAATCCATAACATATTTGAAGTATTGTACAATAAGGCCCGATGGACCTGCAAGTTGACTAGATTACTATGGTATGCGTGCTATCATGTGCGCTTGATATTATATATCACTCTGTATTCATCAAACTTGAAACCAAGCTGCCAAATGTGATTTGTTGCATGCTCCTAAGTATGCTCTAAAGTACATTACTGATTGCACTCGATCACACACTCCCAGCCTGCCTGACTGTACACTTCCAAGGAAGCTCTCAACATGCTCCCCAGTATCCAACAAAGCTCCACCGGGAAAAATCACCATGCGCGACGCGCAGCTCATAGAGAAGCTGTTTCTGGGACGGTAATCCATAGCATATTTGACGCGTGGCACTATGTGGTCCTATGGACCTGCGCATTGACTAGATTACTATAATACGCATGCGATTATGTGCGCTTGATACTATACATCACACTGCATACAACAAACTTGAAACCAAGATGCCAAATGCACTTCATTGCACGCTCCCAAGTACGTTCTGAAGTACACTCCTGATTTCACTCGATTGCACACTCCCAGCCAGCTTGACTGTACGCTCCCAAGTAAGCTCTCAAGACACTCCTAAGTACACCTCCGAGTACGCTCCCAAGTATACTCCGAGTACGCTCCCAAGTACACCGAGTGTGATCCCAAGTACACCCCCAAGTATGCTCTCAATTACACTCCCGAGCACGCTCTCGAGTACGCTCCCAATTGCACTCAATGGCACACTCCCAGCCTGCTTGACTGTACGCTCCCGAATAAGCTCTAAAGGCGCTCCTAAGTACACCTTCAAGTACGTTCCCCATACAACCTCTGGGTACGCTCTCAAGTACACTCCCGAGCACGCTCTCAAGTACGCTCCCAATTGTACTTGATGGTACACTCTCAAGAGGGAAGACACTCCCAATCTCACTTGACGATATGCTCCCATGTATGCTCCTGCGCGCTCGATCTGGAGACTTGCTGAGTTGCAGGCGCCAGGCACCGGGAGGCGTGAGGCTGGTGGCGTATGGCGGGCAGTGTTTGCTGGGCGGCGTGTGGCGTGTGGCGTGTGGCGTGTGGCAGGTGGCAGGCAGCGTATGTTGGTGAAAATCATGACGTCGGTCGATATGGTAGTCTGAACCTTATCTTTAGCGTGGCCACCACGACAAGATCTCACGATGCCTCACCGTCGTGGTGTTGACAATTGCAGCCTTAGATTCTGCAGGAAAGATAGAGAATTGGATCTTGGGGAGAGCAGATCTCCGACTCAGTTTTCTCTGCAGAATCTGCAGCTAGTTTCCCGTCGATTTTGGGCGTATGTGTGCGCATTTGGTCCGGGGCTGATGGTGATGATGGTGATGGTGATTGTGATGGTGATGGTGATTGTGATGGTGATGGTGACGGTGATGGTACCGAAAGCACTTAGTCAAGTAGGTTGGCTACGTCAACGTCAATGTCAAAGCTTTAACAGACTTAAAGCCTTCTATTGGCCAAAGCTTCCACAAATTCAGAGTTCAATCGGCCCAAAGATTCCTGTGGAAACGCTACTCCCGCAGAAACGCGACTTTCTCCAGCGCGGCTCTGAAACAGGCTCTCAAGCAGGCTCTTAAGCAGGCTCTCAAGCAGGCTCTCAATCAAGCTCTCAATCAGGCTCTCAAGCCGGCTCTGAAGTGGCCACTCCAGATGCTCTTGATGAGTGTGTCAGCACTAGCGAAGCCTGTCGGCAGTCAAGCCTGGCTGAGGTTTATCGACTGCCAGCAGTATATAGTCCCATAGTCCCACGCGCAGATGTCTATGGACCGACTATGGATGACTATAGACTGCGTGTCGCGCAGGGGTCCACGGGAAGCTTGCTATGAGCTGCGTGTGTGCGCGTGTGTGCGTAGCACAGTCTATAGTCGATTTGCACTTTTGCCGATGACTTCCTTTACACTTGAAATTTATCAAAGCCACTATCAAATATCTTCAATGTACAATGCTCTACTACCCCTGCAGCAATTGAAGCCTTAATTCAAACAGTTGTATATACCTTTGGCAACAGTGCATCAATTCTGCCAGCAACTGGCCAATAGTTTTCTAATCAGGGAAGTGCATTCCAAAGAGTGCTGCAATTCGCATTTCACAATTATAGAGAAGCAAAAGAGTGAGCAGGAGCAGGATCGTACTTTGCATAGAGTCAGAGGTCGTAGACGAAGATGAGGAATTCCCCTCATCATGGCACAACGAATTTAATACTCAAGCAGCGTCAGGCCACAATTCTTTTTTGAGCCTATGTACTCTACCCTGCCCCTGTGCGTTGCATGTGTAGATTACAATTGATATTACTGTCTCATCAAGTTCTCATAGTAGTCACCACCACCGGACTCCAGCATGACCGCGCTTCACCGCGGTAAATGTCTTGGTAGGATAGTTGACCGGATAGTCCGGTGGGGAGCCGCATACATCTCCATAGTCAAAGTCTCTCCACCAATAGATGAAGTCTAAATGGCAACTTTAAATACGGCTTTGTGTTAGAATAGGACAAAGATGGAGGCTTTGCATCGGGAAAAATGACTTTGCGCAACACGCAGCTCATTGAGAAGCTGTTTTTCAGAAGGTATTCCATAGCAAATATGACGGGTGGTACTATGAAGTCCTAAGGACTTGCACGTGGACTAGATAACTACTATAGCAAAAAAACTCGAAAATTGATACCATAGTGATACTTACAAATTGGAGAATACTGGGTTAAATCAGATTGTCTTTGATCCGGTAGTACTACAGCATTAAACTGGTATTTTTGTCGCATTACTTTAGTAGAACTACAGCAGCACTACCAAGTAGAAGAACTTTCTGGATTAACTCAGTATTCTCCAAATTATTACTTCGGTATTAATTTTCGGGGTCTTTTTACTATAGTATATATGTTCCGACCCATTAGCGAACCCTCCAGTTCGCGAACTAGACTTACCGGTTCGCAATATTTTGTCCCGTTCGCAAACCGGACAAGAGGTTTGCGAACTGGTCGATTTATGCGAATTCTACCCATTTAATTGTCTCAAGTGCTGGGAAGCCCCATTGAAAGACACTACAATTTGCATGAATGGACACGATACTAGATAACTATAGCTGGCTCAACAACTTCCATCAAATTCAGCATGATGCAATCTCCGAGTCCTTGTCGAGTCACTGCCACTATCAATGTATTACTTCATGTAGTCTTCGTCATAGTTCCTATATTATGAATATCTATTGGACACTATATGCATGAAGTCAGGACTAAATTTCTCTACCAGGTGCAGGGTCAAGCAGATTTCCAGCACTGTGAGGTGCTTAAGGTTATTAGACTGACAGTTATGACAGTCTGTGATGATAGAAGACTGAGCATCGAAATTCTTGGAGCAGTTGGGACGCCAAGTATACGTATTATAGGTCTTACACTATGTTTATTGTATGGTTCCCTTTGTCTGGTGGGATTAAATCCGTACTTGGCAAGGTCGCATACTGGGTCCTCAGTTCGCGAACCGGTCAAAATTCGCGAACTGGTCCGTCCAGTTCGCGAACGGGCAAAGTTCGTGTATCGGTCGGAACATATATAGTACACTAGTAATAATCCACGCTAATCCTATACACAACACTGAATACTATGCTCTATTCTCCCAAGTACGCTCGACCACTCCCGGTGTACAAGGAGGGGCCAAAAGTCGGGTGCGCTTCCAGATATGGTACCAAGTCCTAGCAGCCGTTTTCCCAGTACCAGAACAGCTCTCAGGTTCACTGGACTCTCTGCTTACAAGTACACTCGACTCCATGTTCCCAAGTGCACTGGATTGCACGCTGCAGGTGCACTCGACTTTAAGCTTGCAAACGCACTCCTCTTCAAGCTCACAAGTGAGCTCGACTCAATGCTTTCATGTGCACTGAACTTCAAGCTCCTAAGCGCACTCGTCTTTAAGTTAACTCTATCCTCCTGTGGACAGTTGACTCCAGCCCACAGCAAGGATACAACATTGGCCGGCGCTCGAGAGCAACTCAGTGGATTCATGATCTAAGGATTTGTTTGTCTGCACGACAGCACAGTGTCTATAGGTGCAGAGTATCTGCTCGATTAGAGGTTTTTCTATTCCAAGGAAGGAATTGGAAAGTCCACAAGTGGGTTTGTGCGTGAAATCGGCGCGCGATACCTCCGATAATCGGGAAATGGGGACGAGTTTCCAACTTCACGCTAATACAATAGTATAATTCTAGCAACATCAAACGCCTCTGTTCCAGTGTTCCTAAGTGGCCCGGCCTGGCCCGGCCGACCTACATGAAGCCGGACCTGGCCTCCGCCAAAGAAGACCTCCAAAATTGAGGCTGGGCTAACCGGATCTGTGGGCGGCCTCAGATATCTGGAAGCTTGCAGGCTTTTTGCAGCATAGACTTTGAAATGGCGGCCTAGCCTTGCCTGCGCTAAGTGCGGCCGACGGGATCGATCGTGGCCGGGCTGCTTAGAACACTACTCTGCTCTGGGTTTTTACACAGAACAGATGCTCCTTAGTTAGATTAGCCACCATGGCTGTGCTTCTGCAGAGGATGAGTTTAAGGGATTACCGAACTTCATTTCATTCTCCGGACCGACGCCGGAAGTCGACCAGAGGGTCGAGTGCTGCCTCTACCTGCCCACCACCTTCAACTATCGTGCGGTAGACACCTTCATGGTCTTCTTCGACGCCAAAAAAAAAAGCAACGCAATCGTGGTCGGGCTACAGGTTACCGTGGCCAGTCAGCATAACAATTCAGAGCAGAAATTCTTCCAGAATACGCAGGTGGATGCATATCCTCGCTTCAAGACTAGAATTTAGGTTCTTTGGATCCTTGAGGACGCCGCCGGCATGATAGAGAAGGAGTACGGAGAAGCGAAAGTCACGAAGCTGAAAGGAAGCACAATTACCAGGTGGCCAAGCTTCACCAGGATTCGCCAGTCGGTGGCGACTGTCAGTACTCAGGTCGGAGATAAATTGCACATGGCACGAAAGGCTTAGTGGTGGATCGATGGTACTGTCCAACAATGTCTAATCCACTTCACCGTGTTCAGGGATTTACTGAAGTGAGATAAAGTTTGAATTCCTCATCTCATGCATGCAGAACTCCCCCTTGTATTTTGAGTTCCTTTAGAAATGCATTGTTATCAATCTACTATTAACTTACATGAGCATGGCTGGAATGGCGGATTGGTAGTGAAGGGGATCCTGTGGGCGGTTGTGTGTGTGCGGAAGGCTTGGGGGCGTGTCTAATATTAGCTTAGATTTGGCTTGCGTGCTCCCAGGCTCAGTATACACTAAATTCCGTAAGACTTGAGCTTAGATTCCGCAAGAAAACTGAGTCTGAGATATGCTCTCCCCGAGACCCGATTTTCTACCATACCTACGCTTAACCGGCGCAGAAATCTTGGGTGGATATTGCGGTGCATAAGGCCCTACTCAGGTGAAATTAAAACGCAGAGTAGCCGTCTGCGCTCTGTAGCCTGCTGCGCTCTGTAGCCCTGAGCTCTATCCAGCAACAACACATCTGGATGACACCAAGACAAGCCCGGAGTAAATCGGGCTATCCCCCAAGATAACAATGTCACAAGGGAGAAACAACGCTGTAGCAGGTGGCATACATACTACTTCTCCTCTTCAATAGTTATTAACTCACTGCTCCCTTACCGGCCTTTTCTTATTTTCTGCCATCCCCCTTAAATACTCCACCACAGCCTTCCGCCCCTTCGGCCTACTCAAGCACTCCACATGCAGCGCACCATCCACCGTCACCTCATCAATCTCTACCCCCTTATTTCTCGCAAGGCTAGCAATCTCCCTCGCATGTCCCACAGGAACAAGTTCATCTGCCCCAGCCTCAAGCACCAATAACTTCCCCCTCCACCCTCTCTCTAATATCTTATCCATCTCCGTAGCCAATTCCCACCGATTCCACAAAAACGCTCCTAGGTATCGATACGGTAGCCACTTCTGTGGATAGAGGACAACGAGCATCTCCCGCACACTCACGAACGGTGTCTCCAATAATAGCCCGGCAACATTTGGCAGCGGATTCTTCGACAAGCCGGTCATTAAGATCCCGCATCCTATCGATTGGCCCCATAACACTATTTCTGCTTCTGGATAATGGCGAGAGAGATGAGAAAAGATGGCGGATAGATCTTTTTCGATGCCGCGCTGAGACGGCCGGCCTGTGGAGGTCCAGTAGCCGCGATACGAGGGGATGAACATCATTATCCGAGCGTGTGAGTCTGAGAGGGAAGAAAGAATGTATGAAAGCTGCGGAAGACGGGGTGGAGTCGAGGATGTGTTGCTTTCCACAATCAGCGAACTCCCGTGTCAGCTAGTTAGGGTAGGCACCCTTGGAAGTAGACAACTAGTAATTCCTTTCCCTTTGTTCCGTTTGCGGAGTTACTTACGGTAGTTGCGAGTGTGTTTCCGTCATCCGTTGTAATAGATCCCTTCTTCCACGCGACACCGTGGCAGAGCGAAGAATAGTCCGAGATCTGCTCGCGACGAGCACCGAGAGGAATCCCAGGCATATATATTATTCGCGATTGGAAGAGGATCATCATTATGCACTTGTAGGACCAGAGTGTGACGATGAGTCCGGAGAAGACGATGGGGGCGAGGAGAACAGGGTGGACGGCGGAAAGGGTCCATAACTGGCGCCGACGAAGATGTTGCAATGGCGATGGGAATAGTTGTGGCGGTGGTGAGTGTAGTCGGCGAAGAAAGTGGTTTGGTTGTCGTAACATGGTGAAGAGGAGTAGCCAGAAAATGAGGACTGGGATGACGTCGGCTCAAGGTTTCTGACCCCTGTCATAGTCGCAATTTCAAATGACGCTCGGACCATGTGTGTTAACCTCACTTCAATGCAAAAGCCCAAGACCCCGAGATAGTCCGCTGACAGTACCATACTGTAGAGCACTTCGCAGGACATTTACTTGGCTATGCTGAACAGGAGGGCGATGTCACGGATGACCAAGACGACCTCTCGATCAGGGAGAGAGATAAGTTTGGATTGATTAGATTTCGAGATAAGATCAAGCTATCCGGTTCTGTCTTTGTTCTGGGGCTGTGCAACACCGTGCACACGCACTGGTTGCAGAGTCCGGAAGACACTGACCGATACGGAGTGCTTATAGACAAATCTGATACTGCAAAGTCAAAGGCACAGGAGGAACAGTAGCAGTGTCCACGTCGTTGGTGGCAACGGACGGTGTATAGATCATGAAGATGTTACCACACAGTTATCTGATATCAGGGTTTTACAAAGTGTGATGCCTTTAAAAGCAACCCATTATGAGCTACAATATCGTGCAAGAAGCACACAGATCTACATCTAGTGTGTAAGAAAAATAACATGTGCACATCCCTTTTCCAATTCCCAACCCCCAGCTCACAAAAGCACACCTCCGCACTAAAAAACTGGCACAAGACAACAGAAAGGCAAAACTTCAAATCCTATTCCACCGGAACTTCAATTCCATCTGGAACACCTCCCGTAACCGCATCTCCGTTTCGAATTGCAAGTCTTGCGTAGACAACCAAAGGATCTTCCATAGGGTCGACTGTGAGGAAACGTTGTAGCATGAAGTTACCGGCCGTATAGCTCTGATCTTGGGCGGAAAGAGCATGCAGTGAAGATACCGACATCGGAACTAGTACCGGGAAACGACGTGAGCTGACCCATCTACAACTGGATATCTTCAGGATAGCAAGGAAGAACTGACCGGTTGTATTATTCTGTGGCGACTCCATCGCGAAAAGTATGAAGTTATGTCTGCAATGAGTTAAGGCGTTACGTGAATTATTGTTGGTGATTATAGGGGACATTGGGATGTTTTATATGCGATTACAGGCTGTAGTTCTAGGCCGATATGGATGAAAATGACGCTCTGTAACACCCGTCCCTTACTTCAAACCTCTAGTTAACAATTGGTTGAGGCATCTAACAACATGTACAGCTATACAAAACACCTTGGAGACGCCGGTCTTTTGGGTGCAGATAGCAAACATTACGACGGCATTTTTCCTCATTTCCTTTCCAGATTATAATATTAACCCAGGCATCAAGGCTGTCAGAAACATGTTGGAGATGGCCAAGCGGGCGGTCAGTAAGATTCTAAGACAACTACAGACCGCCACGGAGCTGATCTGTAGTATTCAAACGAGCAAAACAACGGGTGCTAATAGTGATTGTGCGGAAATAACCCGGATACATAGTTTGAGCACCAGTATCAAGGTGTACTGTGGCGGATTTAGAAGCAAACAGGCCGGTATCGGAACATGACGGAGTTGCCACGTACATGTGCATGGCAGTATGTTGCAAGATGCTTTTCGGGAGATCTCAATCACCTGGGGTGGCCCTGGTCGTAAGCTGGTTTCTGCCTTTTCAAATTTCCTGCTGTAAAACATGATAAATTGCTGCCTCCAACCCTACAGACATCCTGGCATCTACAGGCTGTTTTTGAAATGTTTGTACAAGTCATAGTTGCTCGAAAAAAGCCAGCTAGTAAAGTGGTCCTCCCATAAGATTCAACTTTCTGTACGTTCGTCTCGGGCCTTAACTAGAAGTTTTTCTGTGAGGCGTATCTAGTTACACCTGCGTAATTTAAACTCAGCCATGTACAGCTTAGGGCCCCGGTGATGCAGGCTGCTGGGGGGTTTTGCCAATGGCAATAGATGATCCGGATTTTACTCGGGTATGCATCGAGGTTTTGGCATTTTGTTTGTTCTGACTTATATTCTCCCCGGCGGACTTTATTCTGTAGATGTGCGTAGACTACTGGTTGTTGACTACATGCTTGAACTGGATATGTGGGCAAAATCAAAATCAGTGTTAGTGCCGTTCTTTGGGTCTATGCCGGAGAACAACGCCTGAAAAGAACAGGTTCCCGAACTGCCGTTTCTGCGCACGAACGTTCACATAGCAATGGGAATATTGGGATCAATATGACGCAGTTGCCGCACATTCCAAACACCGGTACAGTCAGCTGTTACCGAGCGGCCACACTGCCGTAAAACCAACCGCTCGGCATTTTCCAAACGAGACCTTTAACGAATGTTGTCGCGTATGCAGAATAGTATCCCAAGCCGGCCCGCTCTGCCGGACACATGTACGTGGCAACATTTCCGATACCTACTGCCATACTCGAACCGATTAAACTTCCTTGTACGACACACGGCAAAACTAAAATTCCGAAAGTAAAATTCCGAAAGTATTACGGTGTACGCGACCGTAAACCCGCCAAAACCGCGTACTGCTCGGTGCTACAGTTTGAACCTCCAAAGTTTCTTCCACAGCCAGACTCTAAATAACGCACAGTGGTTGACACATTATTGCTCCCTGGCGAGATGTGTCGTATACACGTGCGAAGCATGTTCTCTCAACGGCTAGCCGGCGATATCTGGGCCTCAATTCTATGGTAGTAACGGTCGAATCCGTAGGTCTAGTTGATTCGTGAGACCAAGATCAAGGACCTAGGGGTTTTGTCGCACCCAAATGCCTTCACTACTGGCAGTCTCAATATACCTATCACTATTATTTCAATGGAGGGCTTCCCGCAAGAGAGAAACGCGTTCTAACGGTTCTAAAAATTTCCCCATTCAGAACCCTCTGAAATTGCCATTTCCTGTTCGGGTAATGCTTAGATCCGTTAGATTGGTTAGAACCATTAGAACGCGTTTCTAGGTCCTCTAATGAAACATTCATGCTCCGATTTATAGATTGATTGCATTCTACACTGACTTGTAAAAACAATTGCGTTTCACCACGGCAAAAATCTCAAACGAATGTTAGAAAGATGTTTCAGTGGCGCACCGCCTTTCCCGATACGGCCGCTGTCATATCACTTCTCCGAAAATCAAGGCATCTCTACCTACAGAGAGCGTCAGAGCTAGAACAATTTACAGAAATATAGGGCATAATCTTACGTAAGTGCTGATACGTCGTGATGCGTAGCGAATCTAAAGTGCGTATTGTTAAAGTATAGGTTTAGCTCTCCTAAAAGTGCTGGAGGACTACTGTGTGCTAGCCCTAGCGACTAGCTCCAAGATGTCCGTCACACACCGCACAACAAGAAAAACGGTAAAATGCGGTGAAGTTTCATCGCCTAAGCAAAGAAACTAAAGGATTCAGTCCATTCATGACAAGCCCAAGCTCATCTCAAGCCAGTGAGACAATGACCCGGCTCCACACACAAACTCAACGATTCCAAGCGAGCGAATAATAACCCAACGAGCCTAGCGTTAGACTATAGAGTCGATTAATGACCACCAGTATCATAATTCGAAAACGACCACCAAAGTTCCAAGTTAACGATTTATTAAGCCAGAGTTAAAAATACTTCAAGCCATTAACTATACATTCAGCCAGCCACCGTACGTTGTAATTTTTGAAGCCATTGGCAGCGAGTAGCGACCCACGGATGAGCGGCTACCACGAACGGTTCACAACAAATTCAACCATGACTGACATATTATGGATACAACCGTGCTTCTGAGCTCGGGTATACAATTTCCTTCTCCAAGGGCGACTCCCATTTCTGTGGATCGTTAAAATGAGAAGTGTGGCAGAGAATTGACCTCCCGAGTTGTCTTTAGAAACTTTGTTGCCCTTTTTATACTAAATGGTAGTTTTATGTTGGGAGGTCTCGGTTAACATCCAGAGAGGCTCCTCCCCAGAAACTGCCCCAGTGCCAGTTCTCATCCACATCTGCTCTCGATTGTATGCGATAGGAAATGATACGGACAGAAAATAGTTGCACAAAATGTAGGTAAAACATGTAGTGTTTCGGTAGGTAAATATTTATCAGGATCTATAAATATTAGTAAATATAATGCTTAAGACAATTTACAATATGCCCAGAGCCTTGGATTATTTTGAAGAATACGGCTCTAACTATAGTTAATGGCTTGAGCAGCTGTTAACTAAAGTTAAGGTGGCTCGAGATATTGTTAACTTGGAACTTTGATAGTCGCTTTCGAATTATGATACCAGTGGTCTCTAATCGAGTTCGCACTACAGGGGAAATCTGAATCATTCGCAAAGGTTCGCCAGCACTCCGTTGCACAGGTAGACCTGACGCTGTAAGCTGCAAACCGGCAGCAATGTGATGAAGAAATAAAGAGTATTTGCGTAGCCATCTGCTGTAGTCATGAATCACCCGAATCCCTCTGCCGTCCTGCACATGCCTCTACATCCCTGGTATCCGTCTTCTGCTCCTGGATGTCGAAATCAACTTGTGCGACCATCTAGTACTCTATAATTTGTTTATCCTTATGGATTCAGTGGGTCATACTGAAAATGATAAATGGGGCCGGCTCCGTTGAGTGTCATGGTTGTATTAGTATTACTATCATAATCAATTTATTGTTCGGTTGCCCTCAAAAATTAAACTTTCTCAATCCTTCAGTCATCTCTTATACTATCTCAACCTGCAGACCCGCCGTCTGGAAAACACAACTATTTCAGGACTGATAGATGGTACCCGTAGACAACCGCAGCTAAAGCGTCACATCCTTCTCCACCAACACCTCAGTTCCATCTAGACCAACATCCGCAGTCACATTTCCAGCTCGAACTGCAAGTCTTGCGTAGACAACTAGAGGATCTTCGACAGGATCGACAGCGAGGAATCGTTGTAGTATGTAGTCAGCCGGTTGGCTTTGATCCGGTGCTGGAAGAGCGCGCAAAGCGGATTCTGACAATGGAACTACTAGGAAGAGAGCAATATGAGCCATTATCTATAACAAGGTGTCTCCAGGAGATGAACTGACCGGACACCTTTGAGTTGTCCTGTGGATGTTCCATCGGATATAATTTGGGAGAGTTATGACTGGTGTGTTGACACGCACGGTGAAGCTTTATTGAGAATGATGGCACTTTTTAGGAGGCGTACCAGCGTTTTATGTCTGAGAGTAGAGCCTTCCATTCCACGACAGCATTTTGGAGGGGAGGGGCATTTTTAGCACTCCCGGATCATTCCTCTCTTACCCAGGACCTCCAGTCACTGCTTTTCAACTCGGCCATTTGTTGAGGCTTACGCACAGTTGTAGAAATCCCCATTTGTTCGAGATGGATCAAACTGCTTTTCTGGAGTGTGTTACGTCGTTGCCAGCGTGAATAATTGACGGCGTTCTTCAATCGTAATGGTGTGATTTTGTCGGTAATGTTTTCAGTTTGCAGCTGACAACCAACCTCCAAGAGATTGTATCGGCAGTATTTCTTTTGCCTCTCTGACAGTGGTATTGGCCAATACAAGTGCAGGGCTTCCTCGGAGCTGATTGGTTACCCCGCAGGTACCCCTGTCAGCACAACGGACTTTACATTTCCATTTCCATCTTGATTACGGCATGCACACTGACTAATCGCACTACGTAATACTTTAATTCATCCGCGATCCGCACTGGTCCGACTTCTCACACTGCAGTAACCAATAGCATCGTGCGGGTAAGGCTCCAGTAGTCTATTTTAAGATGCGATTAACGGGTTGAATACTCCGGGGCATGGCGTTGCTTCCGGTATCGACCTACCAAGGTTGTTAAAAAGATCGCCATGCTCTTGATACGTAGTGTGATCACCGCGATAACTCGTTAAGATATAGGCTTGACTCATTTGTTGGTTGCAGGAGAGAGAGGCAGGGTTAATATTCGCCCATCAGAAATTCGAATGTGTCTGCACAGAGCTAGAGGCGACCACGATGAGTTCAAAGCAATCCGGGGCCTGCTGGAACTTGCCCAATCATCCTTGCTAAGCTCGTTCACCAGCCCGAGTTCGCTGCGCCCTGGGAGGTGGGTGATGGTTTCGAGCTTGGTCCTTTGCTTGTCCAGAACTCGTTCAGGGTAGAAATCTCGGGTGTAGTTGAGTTGGTTGTATGTGAGCAACCCGTCTTTCGTTCGCTGTCTTTCAGTTTTCATTCCATCTGTTCCATGGCTAATGCCCATATGATTATTTGCCAATTAAGAGCCATTAACCCAACTTACATACTTAGCTGCGCGATATGATGCGACAATATATGGGTCTGAATGCAGGCGAGTTAACCCTAACCGTTTGATATTTGACTCGTTATACAAGCAGAAATAGCTGTGAGCTCTAGTCATATATTTCCTCTAACATACTGTACCGGTCTTCGTGGTTAGTACGTCAGCAGTCAGAAATGGGCATACTAAAAAGTTTTTATTGCGTTTTTGGTTGATTCTTGACCATTCGGAGATCGGAAAAAATTGTCATCACAAAAAGTGTACTAGCCACGAAGACCGGTACAGTAATATATGACCCGTCCTATACGAAGATTAGGTTGCCTGATTGGTTCCCATGAATCGAGCTCTGTGATAGGAATCTGGTGCTGATATAGGAAAGAGGATTCTTCTATATTTATATTCTGTGGATTCTATGCTAGATATGCGTGATATGTATGGGATCTACATGCATTCTTATCTCAAGGCGCATTAGCTCCTATAAATCGAGTTCTAGAATGGGAGTTCTGGTTCTGACATGGGAATGCGAATTCTCCCATCCTGATTTCCATGGGTCCGCGTGATGTGCATGGGATCTGTATGCATGCATTCTTTTCTCGGAGCAAAGCCTCAAATTGGGCATCAAATCCTGCTTTGTATTCGGGTGCATGGTGTGCAGCACGTCATACGTTCGTTGCCAGCAGCATTTGCACTTTGGTGTGGTCCTTCGACGCGAGGGTTCCCGTAGGAAAAACACACAACCCATATACGGAGAATGCAGTCGTATTAGACAGCCGATTAATCCCCGCACATCTAGCACTGGATGGGGATTTGGAGCTGACATGAGAAACAGAATTCATTGAATTCAGATGTTGGGTTTGCATGGTGCATGTTAGCACCTTCATGCATTCTTATCTCGAGGTGGAGCGCCATATTCATACCCCCGATGCTGGACGCCAATTTGCATGACAATATTCGGTCGCATAGTATGCGGTAAGTATGTCATGTGTTCGTTACCGGCAGAGTTTGCTCTGCGGTCTGGCCTTCAACAGAAGACTTCAATAGGAGGGAGTGGACATTGAGTGGTGTGGTTTTAGGCGCCGATCTTTTCCCCTACGGAAATTGTCGGCAAAGCCCCTAGTTAAGGCTCGTGGACAACATCATATCGCTTATGGAACTGTGTTACACGAAGTTCCTGCATAGTCCTAGGACTACCCTCCGTCTTCCCATCCTCCCACCTCATTTCACAGTATATTTCTTCACTTCAAGAATACAGTCCATATCCAAACCGTCCTCCGAATCCAAGAAAATCTGCTTTACCCCATCCTTACCAACTACCAACCTCGTCCTCGGATTCTTCATTTGTGAGATCCCCACTCGAGCTGCATATGTAGCATTGTAAGAAAACCAACCGTCTGTGGTTTCTTCAAACCCATCCTTCTCGTCATGATCTTCGTCTTCTTCGGAGTCAACGTCGAACACATATAATTCTTCTTGTGTGAAAGCATTTTCAAAGAATCTCTCCGTGGCAGCGTTTGCTCGTTCGAGAGAGGAGTAAATTCCCACTACCCTGAAGTCTAGAGGTGACCGCTGCTTTTCCTCATCATAATTGAGCTCCATAGCAACATATACTGTACTTCCGGTAATCTGTGGAGAAGGAATTGTTAGTCTCGGTACTGGTCTAGCAATTATATAATTGTGATAAGCTTACGGTTGAGCGGTATTGCAGTCAACACCGCTCCCTAAAACCTCCCTAGAGGCAAAAGATACACCGAGAGGGCTTTGGCGTTCGAGTGGCATTGTGAATGGTTGGCGTCAGATAGAGCGAGGCTTTGATCGATTTTGTGGCGATAACAATGCAACCACCAGGAAGCCGCGCGTGCGCTCTTAAACTTCAATTGACTCCCGCGCAGTCTAGTGAGGTGAGTCACCTTGTCCATGCAATGCAAGCTGCAAGATACCGCTTTGGGCTTTTCTCGATCTGTTATGCGAACTGCTTTACTGCATACATCACCGCAGTCGCCGGGTGGAAAAATGAAGAAACTATACATATGTGCCAGACAGTTCTTCTGACTTGAACTGGGGTCTTATTGGGGACGATATCGGGTGCTATAATTGCTTCCACTTCTCCCAATCAACGAACATTAATTATACTCGGCGCAATCTATTTTTGCTACCGAGATGACATAATACGTATTCTTTCTGGAGAGGTCAACACAATCCGCTAATGGCGTATCTGGTTTTCATTGTGTCTTCCAATGCAACATCACTAGGGTTGGTGAACTTGTAAGCCTATACAAGGCTCTATTTCACTGCCATCCTGAGAATCATTCCAAAGACCTATCTCAGAACAAAACCTTTCCATAAAAAGATGTACACATGCTATTTGGCATCATAAAATAACTCGATAAAATTACATTTCTTGTAGCAACCTGATTCGATCAAGGCGAAGCCAATCGCCTAAGTTTGAACGGTCCAAGGCGAACGACGTGTAATCATTACCTAACCCTGAAATTAGCTACAGATTGGGAAACAAACCACAAATTCCACCAAAGTCTAGCACACACTCTAATCCAAAGCTATCCAGAGATTTAAAATTCAGTGAGACTGGGGAAGTTCGAAACACTGTATGTTATGCGGAGTGGTACAGGAAGGATTCGCCGATACCGCGGTGGAACTCACCAGTCATAGGTGAAGTGCAGCATCAGAAGTGTACGATACATACTATGTCACGATCGCAACAGAATTATGCTAAGTTTGGCCTCATTTCGCACCAGACACTCGAAAAGGTTATTCAGAAAAGAAGGCCGTGGGAGCTTCAATAGAATCCCCCAAACCAGCACTAGCTGAGTGACATTCACATATACAGACAGTAGTTAGTACCCAACCTACCGAACTAAAGTAATACAAAGATTTTTCCAGGCACCGCCGTCAAGAGCTATTCTCAGCGAATCTCATCAGCCTGCATTTCAACATGGGACATACTTGTTGGCTCATGCCCCACACCCGTTCTCTGAGTCGTCAATTCCCGAGGTTCACCCAAACTTCCGTACTAGGACTGCTCCATTCCCGAGTCTACCAGCCCCTCTGCAATTATCGCTGCTACTGTGGGCCTCAGAAACACCCCCGCCAGTAGTCGGTGCAGTAAGAAATGCGGGCGGTCTGTCAAGTGTCGTATTCTTGAGTTGCCGCTAATTATCTCCCGCATATCGTAAAGGATTCTCCTGCGAGCATTGATAATATTCGAGGTCGTTATCAATGCATCGTTCTTCTTCGTCACGTACCATGCTGTAAACGGAGATTGAGCTACAGAAATGTTTGCGTGAATGGTACATCCTTATATTTACATGAGATCTAATCAGGTAATCGGGTACTCTTCGCCTCATCTATATAACGTTTGCAAGGTTCTCCGACGACGCAGCAGTACAGCCGTCTAATAGATAAACTGTAAAGACAGCCGCCGACACTCTACGGGCCTGGACCAAAGAAATTAGTGCTACTGAAACCGCTCTTGTGCAGAATACTATCTACGTCTAACTTGAATGGCAGTCTTTCTAGCGGTGCCGATGTTTTCGATGTCTCCGACTTGCAGACACACATATTAACCGGTAGCACCCAAAATTTGAGTTCTTGCAACAAAATGCCCGACGACAGGTATACAATAATAGTCTGATATACCGAGGTAACTGAAAAACGCCCTCGCCGTCCGTATCCTGGCTTCAGGTTACATAGTGGAACTGTTCCGCCCCATTGACGGACTCCATGAATGGATGGCAACGACTAGCGATTCTCACAACATGAAAAATTTTGCGACAATAAAACGCAACAATACTCTGCGCAAATGTACAGAATTGATTCTTAATGGCATAAACCAGTGGAACATTTCCAGATTTTCTTATCGCTTACAACAGTAGCAAAAAATAATTGACCAGTATACAATATGAACACAGGTAGCAAGCACAATATTTCGCTTAGGTTGTTATTTTTTGCATCACAATATGCGCATGGTGATTGATATGTCAGGACGATGATGCGCTGTGATAATGGTGGCGTTGGTGTTGCGAATTTTTCAAGTGGTGAGAAATCGCTACCCATCCGCGGACGGGGTGATTCCGTGAATGGGACGGAACAGAACGGCTAGGAGATGTGAACATAGGTGGCGGAGAAGTTCGGCCGCACCACGGAAGTGTCGGAGCTTGACTGCCAAAGATATTGCTCAACCGAGTTGAATTTTATGCAGTAACCTACCTCACTCAGTATTGCTTCCGTCCAAGACGAAGACGTGGTGCACCAGGGCACTTAAACCTGAAATTGCCAGTTCGCTCGCACAATATCTCCAACGCACGTAATAGGACAGTATCTTGGGTTCTGACCAGCGGTCAGATCGTAACTGCAAGATACGTACATAAAAGTTGCAAACATATACCTATTAAAGTCACAAATTAACAAGTATAAGCCGCTACTGCAGTGTGATGAAACTTATGAGACGACTTTATGACTCTCCGAGCTTTAAGTGTGGTACAAAAATGCCTAGACGACAAATGGGTCACGGCTCGGTGTCGAGCAAATCCACGAAAGCACACGGCTAGCGTAGTGAGAGCGTGGCCGGCTGGGTACGAGATAAAGCGTAGTGGCCGCTTGCTCCTACTCCCTGCTGTAATTACCGGGTCTGAAGGGGCCCTGGATTCGATTCCTGGTACGGGCGTTTCTACTGTACTGCCAGGAACTGTGAGTTTTTACCACTCGTTCCTTTTACTTGGGATCTCTGTTGCAGTCTTGTTCGATATGGACACAATTAAGCTCCATAAATTCATTCCTATATTACATTCAATTGAACCCATTGTACGGTACCACTTGCCTCCTCCTCCTCCTCCTCCTCCTCCTCCTCCTCCTCCACCCACCTACGACTGTGGGGCCACACCACTATTTGAATTCCTAGTCTTTATAGTCTTGTAGTCGATTGTGGTCTTCAACCGGCCTACAGCCATCACCATCCATGCATTATTTCAGCACCATCTATTGTTGCACACGAGACAGAGTAGCACCCATTGCGGGACTTGATATAAGACTATATTACGGACGAAACGAGATATCCTGGGCTTTTTGGTATAGTTTTCTAGCGAATGCTACATGGTACCGCCATGCAAGGCCAACAGACCAATAAATTTGATGTTACGAGCTCTGAAGCCCTTATGCCCCATGTAGACGTATCCAGCACCTAAATATTTCCAGCCGAGAGGATAGTCATTAATTTTAACCGTCCGCTACAAGCCTTAGCTCCACTAGACGGTATTCATCCTGGCCCATGATATATCCCCAAAACCTCAATACCCACACTAGTAGCCAGCCAAAGAGTACCCCTGCAAACTCAGACGCCCCAGCGGTCAGATAGCTAAACATAGCTCCAAAACTGGCTCTGAATGTCTCAAAGAACCCAACCAATGCAACCAACTATAAGTGTCTCCAAGGTGAACACGACAGGGTTGTGATAGGTCCAATCCCGATCCTGGTATCGAAAGCCGGCCGATGCCTGGGCTCCCGGTATCCCATGGTATCCGGTCACAACTTAAGAACGGTTGAACTAATTGGAAATCGGCTAATGTGGCATCTAGAGGCGTAAAATTATGCCATACAACTATCTTTTCAAAAAAAGTATCCTCTGAAACCCAATGCCGCGCCGCGGATACGTTTCTCATCCAAATGCTCTATGCATAGTAGACACGCTCTCATTCCCAACGTAAGACCCACCCCAGATGCAATAGGTTAGTTTTAAGAGCATCATGGACGGTGTGTAGAAGCTCGAGAATAATTCCGCATACTTTCTTTCCTCCCGTTTCCCAAGCAAGAAATTCCCATATCTACAGTTTTTCCAATAGCCTGCATCCAAACTAATAGTTCCCCAAATAGTAAACGAGCCGGTGATGCTGCATGTATTCAATCATTGATGTTCAGCCAATGCCAAGTTAAAATACTATAGCACTAAGACTACCTAAATGCATTCCATAAATTCAGAATACTAGAGTGCACATTAAGTCCTGGCTAAGTATTTCTCAGTTATAAAGGCCAACAATACAATATTACATCCTCCAGCAACCTTTGTCGAAGTATATATTCCCGTTTTCAGCGACTATCAGCAACCTGTACCTTGCCCGGCAGCCTTATGTTCGCACAGCGGTGACCTCATGAGTCCTGTAGCACTAATCCTCCTCCTCCTCTTCTTCCACCACTTCCAAGTTCCCACTATCAATCGACCTCCTTGGTCTGAAGCGTACAAAATAATTCGTTAAATCCGGCACGACCAACGGCTCCTGCTCGCCATCAATATATGCCTGGTTCCACCGTCCCTCAAACAAATCCTCGACCTGTTTCGCATCGGTATGGTCGAGCATCCACATTCCATGGTGGGTCCGACTCGTAAACACGCGTGTAGTCCACAAATACTTCGTATCAATCTAGTACCCATCAGCATCCTCTCCCACCCGAGGGAGCTTATGGTACTCACATACTCCGCATCGCCCCCTACCCCCCTCCAAGATTCATCATGCACCAAATCTCCAACCCCCTCAACGTCCACCTTCCACACCTCAAAACACCCGCTCCCCTCCGTAGCGGCCTTATGTTTCTCCCCACCGTCCACCGCGACAGTAGTAAACATCTCGCACGCCTCCTCCACCCAGCTCCTCTCAATCTTCGTCGGCCCCTTCTTCCTCCACCACCGCTTCTCACGCATCAGCGGGGACGTAAGCACAACGTCATCCCGAATCCTCTTCATCTCCTTCAACACCCCTTTCCACTCCGTCCGTCTAACCACCGCCTTCAATTCCGGTTTTCCCACAATCCTGAAACCAGGGCACGTCCCCGCGATATTCCCGCTCGTCAACACCCCGTCGGTAGGCCTCACACAAAACACTCTATTCCCGCCGTTCTGAATATGCGCGACAAGCGGATCCCATTCCCCTTCAACCCCCGGATTCGGAAGGTCGAGGTAAGCGGGGGGCGGGGCGGGGGCGACAATGATAGCCGCGTGTGTTCTTGTATTCCGTTTCGCGAATCGTCGTTCGGCGGCGAGACGACGGGCCTGCCCGCAGCGACAGGTACGGCCAGAGTAGGCACATGCAAGCATGATTGCGAAGCAGGGACAGCAGAAGATGCCGAAGATCCATTTTAGGGACTCGCGGGCGAAGGATTTGGCGGTGATGGGCATGGCTTGCTTGTGGTGAGAGGCGGTGGAGGGGAAAGGGGTAGGTTATGAGGTGGGTTGCTCAGCCCTACGGAGGAGGGGTTGATGTTGGATTGGTACCACAGCCAAGCCTGTGCGCACTGTCGCACATTGATTGATCCGTTGCTGTTGCCTGACGTGTGCCCAACAAGTCCAGGATGGGAATGGCCCACTAACTGAGCGGTGGTACTGCGTGTGGCCTCCAGAGAGCGGGAGAAGGACGGATGCAACTGGGCAGATGTGAGCGGAATAATTGGCGAGTGACAGGTCGTGTACTCCGGCTCTCGCACGGCAGCTCCCGCACCAGTAGCCCCGCCAACAACCACATCCATACATCCACTTTAGTTCCTATTGCCAACTAGTTGTTCTTCTGGATCGATCGTGTAGAATTCCAATAACATTTCGTTCATATCCGGGAGTCCCGAGCCACTCGCCGTCTCGACATTCCTCTGCTATATCACGCCATATCTGCATGCAGAAAGTTCGTCTATTCACCACATACCGGCGCTTCAAATCCGTCGTCAATCGTGTCGGTGGTACGGAGCTACTGGGGGAGGAGTAGTTGAAGAAACAGCAAACACGAATGAGAGAGCAACATGTTGAAGCGAGAAGGAGGTGAGTGGTTGAGATGGGTTTGTCAACGTCGGATTTAATGATGTTGTGAATAGATCCGTTGGTGTTGCGATGCATACAGATTACATACCGAGGACAATAAGATGACGGGAGATGGTGCAGTGTAAGGGCCGTGAAGGCTGGGTTTGATTCACTATTCATTTGCATGATAGGACCCCGGAGAGCACCTGATATGGGATCGTTATGCAATGGTTAGGCAGCGGTTCTCAAAGCCACAATTCCTTTGAGTCCTGTGTATTATCTCAAGTCACAGAAAAATACACATTCTTCCATTCCACCGTTTCACCCTTACCCTCCCCTTCCGCCTTACTCAGGCCCCATAATCAGCACCTTAATTCCCTCTCCCTTCCTCATCTCCTCAAACGCCCTCTCTGCCTGCGCAAACTCAAACCGTCTCGTAACAAGCTGCTTCACATCCACCTTCCCCTGAGCCACCAACTCCACCGCCAATCTATAATCTCCCTCCTTATACCTAAAACTCCCCTTCACACTTATTTCCTTCAGAGCAACATCCACAATCGGAAACCCCATCTCCCCCTGTCCCATACCTGCCTGCACAAACGTACCCCCAGAGCGTAACACATAAATCCCCGTCCGAATACTCATCTCCGCCCCGGACGCCTCAAGCGCCTTATCCGCGCCATCACCAAGCTCAAACTCCTCCACAATCCGTTTCGCGTTGACCTTGGGGTCCTTGTCGTAGGTAGCATTGAACACTCCCGTCGCCGCGTAACTCTTCGCAAAGTCCAGGCGAGCCTGGTTAATATCCACGACGACGACCTTCGACGCACCGAACGCGCGGGCGACAGCTGCACACAGTAACCCCACCGGTCCGGCGCCAAAGACGACCACCGAGTCATTGAGTGCGATGTTGGCCTGTCTACACACGTGCACTCCGACGGCCAGTGGCTCAACCAGCGCGCCTTCCTCGAGGGAAACATGGTCCGGTAGTTTCTGGCAGAAGTCCGCGGGAAGGACGTAGAACTTTGCCAGCGACCCGTCGTAAGGAGGGGTGGCGGCAAAGCGCATGGAGGTACAGAGGTTGTAGGAGCCCGATTTACAGAAGCAGCAGAGACGGCAAGGGATGCCTGGTTCTAGGGCTACGCGGTCACCGGGGACGAGGGTGGTTACGGACGGACCAACGGCGACGACGGTACCGGCAGATTCGTGGCCTAGGACCATGGGAGAAGTGACGACGAAGGAGCCGATGGAGCCGTGTTGCCAGAAGTGGACCTGTGCGGGTTAGCTGGGAGAGAGGATAAAGGGAGGGACAAACATCGCTGCCGCAGATGCCTGTAACGTCGATTTTAATGAGGACATCGGTGGGGTTGGAGAGCGTGGGGATTGGACGGTTTTCAAAGGCGACGGTCTTGACGGATTGAAGGACGAAGCTGGGGTTCTACGGGGTTAGAGTTAGGTGAGGGCGAGAGAAGGTAGGAGACATACAGCGCCGGTGGGAGATGCCATTGTGCTGCAGTGTGGGAATGTAGCGATGGTGGAGAAGAAGTGACGTAATGTGGTGTGCAGAGGTGAAGTAGACTAGAGATACCGCGTGGACTTATACTCTCAGCTCCACCCAAAGCACAAAGTGCTCTCGTTCCCAGATTTTCGAGAGCAACCACAAAGTACACTCCGCATTTATCCTCTCTTCACCCATCCCATTGAATCTCTGCCGCTCACTAGCTCTGGTCTTCAGACGATTGGCAGTTCCCCGCCAAAATGTTGTCGAAATGCTGTCGAAATGCTGTATTTAGGCTAAACGCGTCCTCAATGTGGTGGATAGCGTCGTCGGCAAATTCCCGTCCGCAGTGTAGAGCAGAGTACCGACCCCGTCAATCAGACATGAGCCTGGAGCCCAACTATCGTATCCGCAACGCGGTGTCCATTGCATGACAGATCAACAGACCGACACAACCAACTCCAACGACCTCGGGAGGTATTTCTAGAGACCCTACAAAGCGCTCAGAAAAGCATGTGGATCCGAAAGGGATCCGAAATCTAAATAAATACCACAGTAGTCACAGCAACATCAATGCAAATGCGCAACACATCAACCCATGCCACGACATACGCTACTCTCCCTCCCCCTACGACTTCCTCGCCACCAGCTCCTCCAAGACACCCTTAAACTCTCCCCCCAATCCCCACACCCTCAAGCTCCCCAAAATACCCACAACAACTCTCAACACTTCCTTCGCGCCATCCTCCCCACAAACTTCCATCATCCTATCACCCTGTCCCTCAGCAACGCTTATCCCAATCGTCGCCTTCCCCCTCCCGTAGTGGATCCACTCCTCCTCCTTCCCGGAGCATCCGGTCGGCGTATTCCACGGCAAAAGATCCAACCGCACCACATCCTCCTGTCCCCCCGGATATATCCCAGAATGTACCGACGACGTCGACGAGCACGAGGAAGACGGCGAGTCGGAGCGATGGTAGTTTGCAAAACCCCACAACACCACGCCGGCGAGAAAGAGACGCATCCCTTCGACCGGCGAGAACACTGGCTTCCACCGCGAGAGCGCAATGATCTGTGCAGCGTGCCATGCGAGGGTACGCGCGCCCGGCGGGTCAGTGGCAAGGAGGTTCTTTAGGCGTTTGATCCGATGATCCGTTGTTTCCGCTCCTGGACGAGGAGGTTTCCGCGCGAGGCCGAGCATAAGGGAAATTGTAGGAAAGGCAGCATGTAGATGCGTGTAGTGCGCTATCAGTCGCGCCAGTCTGTTTACGTTAGTGGTTTCTTCGGAGAGTAGTAAGGCAAGGGAACTAACATCCAGTGGTACCGATCTCCCTCTGCTTCAACAGCCCTAGGGGTGGAGCTCTCACACACCCGCATCAAGGAGCGCAGCAGCATTTCTTTCTGAGGCTTGAACGATGATTTACAGAAGGATCCAACCGAGAGCACACTCTCTTCCAACTCCTTGAAATCCCACATGATTCTTCCCATCGCCTGGGCACAGATACGCTTTCCCCAGGATGTTAGTGTATCGACGTCGAATCGGCCAGCGATAATAAGCTTGAGGGTGCTGTAAAAATGGAACCCTCGGATTTCTGGCTCTTGGGCAAGAAGCGCTTGCCAGGATGCTGGATTGGCTGCTTGCCATAACGACTCGGAGCAGGGGAGTCGGATGGTAATGTCACTGATTGTAATGGCTCCTCTACGGTTCGACAGCGTAGAGAAGGAACTATCGTATTCAAAGATCCCCCACGCTAGACGTTTCAGGCCCTCCTTTTCCCGCCATTCGCGCCAGCGTCCCTCTAAGTCATCATGGTTGGGGGAGAATCTCCCGTTCACTGGGTGGAGAGTCGGAGAATTTGGAGCAGATGAAGGAGATGACGATGCAGGTGATGATATTGTCCCCGAGAAAAGTCCAATTCTTCGGGCGTTGCCAATGAGAACGCTCCTAGAAACATCGGCAGCGTCATAGAGGTTGGTGGAGCCGGAACCCATCGCATATAGGTTTTGCAAGCACATCGACTGGAGGTAGAAGGCAGATCTTCCGTACGCAGGATCGTTTTCGGCCTGGTGTGACTATCAGTAAGCATAACCAAATTAAAGCAACTTACGGAACGTACCATCCAAGCAAGGTATCTCTTGCAAAGCTCACTCAGACTGTCTGCAAATGCCTTCGAATTCTTTAGGTTGCTGTAACTAGCACCGATACTAATCATCGCAATCAATAGAATGCTAGGACACCTTTCGATGCAGAAACTCGGTCGGTGTATCACTGGAAGTATCGGATGGAACTGTTCGAAGTACAGCTTGACAAAGACAGCTGTAACGTCTTTGTTAGGGAACGCCCGTTCGATCTCGGCGATATCGCATACGGCATATGGTGGATGAGTTGATGGTAGAATGAGCACATGGATCATGTCCTTCCTCATCTTTTCGGTAATCGTTCCGACTTCGTCGAAAACAGGAGGATCGTTGGAAACTAGTGAATGCTGCCCGGCGTATCGTGGGTGCTTCGCATCACCAGAACGCTCGGTGAGCACTTGACGTAATGGCGGCAGCGTCACCTTGCGGCTAGACTCCTCTCTCAACCCGTGCTGCCATCCCCAAGGAAGGAAATCAGTACTGGTGGCATAATCCTTCATCGGCGAAACGGTTGGCAAGCCCGGGACGAGTACACTACCATCTTCACTGATCTGCAGGGGTCTCGGTGTCAATCCCGCTCCGTCCTCAGGAGGTGCTGGTATCGGTGTTGCTGGAGGTTGATCCCGGGTATTACTCACTGCCGTTAAACTTGGAACTTCGCCGCCGCTACTATTGTAATTGCCTGGGGTCGGCCCGAAACCAAAGGATGCGTCTGGAAGTGCTTCCAGGGACTCGATGCCGGTTTGGGAGTCTGGGGATATGGATTCGTTGGGGCCCCAGTCTCGCAACCAATCCGTCGAGTTGTCAAATATGCCAAAATCAAAGTAAAAGCTGTCCTCGTCATGCAGATTCAACACGGGATCCAGACCTCCAGGATCATCTGGACCCAGGTTCCCATGATCAGCACCACCAGCATTTGACCCAGAGTTCTGCTCTGACGTGGTATGCGGTGGTGGATGTTGAGATATGCCGCCAAATAGAGTTGATCTCGAATAGCTGTTATTACTCGTGTGAGAATAATCGGAACCGAAACCTCGAGGCAGCATACCGGCCATGTCCAATGGTCTCATGGTAACTCCTGCTTGCACAGTCGATTCATCAACGATACCATTCCTCCATAGCTCATTGAGACCAGGAAAAGACATAGATAAGGAGCCGGAGCTCGGGGGGGCGGGGTTGATACCCTGTAAGGTATTCGCTGCATTCAAATCTTCTTCAGCAATAAGTTTCATCAAGCTCACGCCGCCCCCGTTGTCATTGTCACCGCCACCGCCGCTATCGTTGAGTTTTTGCGATGGAACTTGAGCTCCAGGATCTCGGATCGGAGGGAAGTAGATGTGAGACATAAAGTCTGCCCCATATCCATTATCACCCCTTCCGGAGCCTAACGGCAAAGAGGGTGGTTGCACTGGTGCTCTCTCGTGATCCATGAAAGCCCGGTCCGAGCTCGGGATTTGCATGCCTTTATTGGCGAACGTCGCCATGGAGAGAAGATGATCCGCCGAAGAGAGTTCGAGGTGGGGCGATCCCGAATGTCCGTCGCCAGGCTGCTCGTGTTGCAGCAGTAGATCTTGACTCTCGGTATGTATCGTCTGCGATGACGCAAGTCTAGCTGCGGACAACAGGTGGGGAGACACAGCGGATGCCATTGTGTTTCCTGAGGTAAGATACATTGTAGTCGTAGTCGCGATACTAGATGAGGCTGCATGAATTGTTTTCCTCCTCTTGACACTATGTTCGGAGCTATGCGTTTCGGGTTCTGAACCCATATCATCAGATCCAAAACTAAACAAGTCATCCGGATTGCCTTGGTCCTGGGAACCATTTTTATCCACTGTAACTCCAAAATCGAAGATGCATTCGACATCCCTCTTTTTACAGGCTTCGCACGGTTCCGCAGCTCTTTCTCCGCTCTGTTTGCCCTTGCCGCCACCCGTACACTTGATCTTGAATGCAGCACAGCGTCGACAACTCTTCCTGCGGCTCTTCCGTACCTCTGACTTCTTGGTTTCGTGGACGGCGCGGATGTGGCGTGTCAAGACGTCCTTGCGAGTAAACCCCTTACCGCATGAGTTGCAGACGAAGGACTTTGTTGCGTTGGACGGTAAGTGTGTGGTTTGATGGCGTTCCAAGTGTTCTGCACGAGAAAATGCTCTCGAGCACTGATCGCAGATGTGTATTGCCTTTGAAGATGACGTTGTAGAATGGGGCGATGTTCTCCGGGAGCCGGGCGGTTGAGGTGGGACGGTTGGGGATTGGACTAGCTGTCCGGATCCTGAAGCTGGAGTGGTTGATGAACTCAAAAGAGTCGCACTGCCAAAAGGCCTTGCATAAGCATCAAGGCTCTCCTGAAGTGGTATCTGAGAACTCATCGTGAATCGTTGATGGGAGGATCCCTAAGAAGGGTGATGGTGATTCTGCAGTACTGGGCTGAGTAAGCTGCTGGACAGAGAGGCCATATTAATTGTAGAGAAACTTTACGTCATGGAGACTTACGAAAAAGAGCCAGCAACGCCGTTGCTTTCTTATGAAACCTTGCAAGCCTCTCCTCTGTATCCAGTTGCCTAACCAGAAGTGGTGCTAAATTCGTGTCTTGAGATATGACTGAATTATTCTGAATATGCCGAGTGCTGCAGCCCTACGGTCGAAGAGACCGGGGGTTGATACAAGCCGGCGGCTATTTTAGTGCCCGCTCTGCATAACCTTCATCTTAGAATTCCTTGCAACCAGACATCTAGCCTTACACAAGCGGCGGGACGATACCCCACCGCCGTGGTGGTGACCTTGAATGGAAAGCATACCTGGAATGAGTCTGCCGTTGCACGGGTTCCTTGGGAAATCCACTGGAGTCGGTAAGGATTGTCCAGACAACTACCGGCGCTAATATTCGGCTTCTGTTGACCAGTATCTTGTCCAAGCCAACTTCGATTTATCCGATGCCGGGTTCCCAAGCCGAATCGGTCAATATAAAGCCTCTATCCGGCGCCCCCTTGAAGGTGGGCACGGCTACAACTGGAGGACTCTGGGTTCTCCGACGGTAGCTACTAGCCCGTGATATGTCTCTAGGCAACCGGAACCAACCCCCAGAGTGACAACAGTATTGCCAGCCCAGATCAGATGGGAATGGGATCAGAACGAACAGCTAACCACGTCTATGCAGAGATTGGACGCCGGCACTAGCACTCGAACTCGATGAGGTATTGGGAGATGGCTATCAAAAAGACAAGACTGCAGCGAAATAGGGCGGCAGGTTGCCTTGAGCCAATACTACTCCGGGCTGACGGGGTGGAGTAATGATGCTGCGAATGGCGGCGCTGTGGCGGAGAGCGAAGGTGCGCGTTGGACTCGGTGGTTTGGTTTGTGGTGGGCGGTGGAGTGGCGGTGGAGCACTAGCTCTCGGGCTGGGCAAGAGGCGACTCGTCGAACGACAGAAGCGACGTGAGGCGAGTCGACGATGGTTCTCGGGGCGCTCTCGGGTCGGACCGGGTCGGGCTCGATCGGACGCTGCTTAGGAAGCGGACGGGCCGACTCGTACGCGCACCGTCAAGGCTAGTGGTGCGTGCGTGTGGGTGGGCGAGTGGAGCCGCTCGGTGGTGGTTGGTGGGAGACCTGCGCGGGGTCGGAATCGGACGACGTGAAGTGAAGCGCCTGCGCAATGCCCACAGCGCGAGTGCGGGAGTGCGGGAATTTCGGGACGAGTCAAGCCGAGACACTGCGGGGCATCATCAATCTTCCGCAGATCACTATACGCGAAAGCGCACCCTAGGCAAATGCGCATATCAACATCAATCTAACTGCGGCGCTGATAAGGTGAGTCCACCCACATACCCACTTGACCACCCTGCCGCGCTTGTGAGCGTCTTATGGTGGCCTCAAGAATGCGGTTCGAGGTATAGTGCAGAGTGTATGGCAGACGGCGGTGGGATTCGACAGTCTTCGTGTGGGAGAAAATCTCAATCGCGAGAGACGGAGTTTGAAGTGGGGATGGAGGGATGGACGTCCCAACAGATTGTGCAGGGATAGTAGCATCAACCCAACGATGTGTGGCACAGTCACTACGCCGCACAACGATGAGTCACTCTGCCAATAGTCACCTAAGGATGGTCGTGCGATTGACATTCTCACACAAACTGGGACTAAAATAGTTGCAGGAGACGATGCCGAGCTTCACGGCGTATGGTCTGCGTCATTATCCCATCACTTGACGATAGGAATCATGTGAAATTGAGTGGCATCATAACAATCTCATAGAGAGCCGGTGTTCAGTGAGCTGAAATTATTACACAGCAAGGGTAAGATGAAGACTCTGCGCCGGCTCGAGTTAGCGCCGGCGGCAGCTAGCGGACATCATTTATTAGATGCAACGATGTCGATATCGATATCGATATAGCTATCGATTCTACGATCTTTGGTGGCATTCTTTTCGATACATCCCGTGCGCATGACAGATATGTCGTGTGCCCTCAGCTGATTGAAGATCATGCTTTTATATAGATACTTTGAAGCCACTTTTCGATTTGAGAGGATTGGTTATGTTGTGGATTGTTGCGGGGCAGGCGTCAGTACTTGTTATCCAACAGAATCGACACTGCATGTCATATGCATTGGGGATGATTTTGAGGCTTGATGCACTTTCGATCTTCTCAGTGGCTAGCATTAGTGGCTCGTAACTGTGGTCAACATGATTCTAGATGTTGGCACTTGGAAAAAAAATTTGATCGTGGTTTGCAAAGGATGTATAAGCTGAGAGATTTCAGGCTGGAAAAGCTGGTTTTGAATAGGAGGAAGTAGGCGGATTGAGCTTGATATTTCAGTTTCATAGGGTGATTGTCGGCAAGAGTGGCAAGATGCTATCCGGAGGGTACGCAAAAAAAGATCTGAGAGAATCAAAGACGAGGTCTATTCCCATGTCTCCCGGGATCCCACATCGTGGCCAGGCAATGGCTAGTTATTAACCTTTATCCAACCCTATCCATCTTATTTCGTCAATCCTATCCCCCCCCGGGAATCTTATGACGAAAGTCATACCTCTATCTCTCCGTACAACACGAGTAGTTTCCCCAAAAGCCTATCTGCTCAGAGCTTGCTACGCATCGCAGTCTTGAGGCTCTACACCATAGGAAAGATCGAGCTCCAGTCGGGAAAGGGCAGTCTCAAGCTGGCAGAATCCCCTGTCTAAGGACACTTGCAAAGGTGACCCATGCCCACATTTACCCCCGAAGAGAGTTACGTCTGCCAGTATACCGCAGAAATAAGATAACAGAAATACACTCAGCTGATTAGGTTTTCTAGCCAGGGTGACAGTAACACGAGACGCAGACGCATAATATTTTGTTTTGCCGAATTCCGGCCAAGGCGATAACTAAGCTCCTCCGGGAGGTGCCAGCCCACTTAGGCTAGTTTACGAGCTAAGGGGACAACAAGGTATCTATACTCCGCACCTCAATGAGGGTAGGAAGCGGGGAAGCGTCTCTACCATCGCGAGCCCATCCTCCGCATGTAGATACGCGGCACGGGCCGTGCTACATACAAACCAACCGTGGTGTGGGGAGGCTGGTCGGCCCGCGTTCTTCTCTTGCAACTGGAAGACTCTCTAAACGACCCACATGCCTTGAAATTCTCCAAAACTGGTAGCGAACATGAGGTATAGCACGGGGGAACACCACTAAACAAGCTGCCAACACCAGCAGTCAAAACTCAACCCGCATTCGTTACTTCGCCTCCTACGCCGACGAACGCTGCCTGCGTTTGGTAACTCACCGGTGGCTACATTCGTGCATGTGTCAATATTGTCAATTGCAGCTGATTGGGCTCGGGGCTCGGGAGTATGACGCTTGAAAATAGCCGTCTGACAGACTAGCGCGGAAGTGATCAATCATGATGTATCCTGCAGTAATGTCGATTTACACGACAAGATTAGGGTGTTAGTCTGTACAAGAATCCAGCCGTTTAATCTAACTACTAAGCGCTAAGGTATAAACGCCGGCGCCGGAATACACGACTTGCGAGTGCACATAGGAATGGAGGGCCTCCCATTGGATAGAAAGTTGCTCTAACCATTCTAAGAAATTCTATTAGAAGCTTGAGCTCCAGTTCTACATAACTTGGCAGCAAAATCGTAAAGGTCTCTGAAAAGTGGGTTGTGGCTTATTGTAATGACATTAGTACGGAGAGGAGATGTGAGTTACTGTGTAATATGTTTGAGTGAGGTTTATTGGACACTTGACTCGTTATTAGGACCGTTAGAGACAGAACTTTATTCCGTGGATGGCCTTCAACACATAAATACGGTATACCAATTCGTGTCTTCTCTTCATCTTCTTACTGGACAACAGCCCCACCACGCAAGCGCAACAATGTAGATTCCAACCCCGCCCGCAGCGTCTCTCCTAGCTATTACAGCACAGATAGCTCTCTCGCCTATCCAAGAAGTCCCAACCCTCAAAGTCCTCTCTAGCTGTGCGATAGCCGACGTCCTTCTCTTTCTATTTTTCACCAAGACACAACTCATATCCGCAGCGATTTTTTATCTCCTCCAGTTCAACGCAATCTACTTCACCACACTCATCTTCGCGGCCGGCATATATCGTCTCTTCCTCCACCCGCTACGCAATTTCCCTGGAACCAAACTCGCAGCATTATTAAAGCTCAACAAAGCCTACCTGCAATGGCAAGGACGAAACGGTCTAGAAATCAGGGGTTTGCATCAGTAGTATGGGGTTTTTGTACGGGTTAGGCCAAATAAGATTACAATCAACAATGTGGATAGGTTGAAACTTATGACACGCAAACCTTATAATAATAGAGGGCCGATGAATGAGCGTTTGAAGTTAGCTAAGGATGTTAATTACAGAATACAAGGGATGCCACCCTGCATCAAAAGTGGAGGAATATTTGACGAGTTTCAAGCGTGGGTTTACTCATATGGAGAAATCTGTGACTGACGCAGGGTCGATGCGTAGGGACCAAGCGCTGAAGAAAACTGCGTTGGACGAGTACAATGCTCGTGTGGAACATCACGTGGCAAAGCTTATTAGGTTATTGGAGAAGACGGAATGAAAGCCTGTGGGTGCATCGTTACTCCTTAGAAACGTGACGTTCGACATGTTAGTCTCCAACTGAAGTATCATGACTAGAGCTAATTTCAACCACAGTATGGCGGATTTAGGCTTTGGATTGAATGATTACGGTATGCAGGAAGGCACGGGTGATCCAACCTATAACGTAGAGTATGCTCCTGCCCTCCACCGCCAGTTGCTAAAGACCGCAGGACCTTATCTACAGATATATGTGGGCCGTCGCCGTTTGTGGTACACTTAGAAACCTTTGTGAGCACCTGTCGTTGCTACCAATCGATGCGGGAGTAGCGGAATTCCAGCGCAAACGGCAGATTATCATCGACAACAGAATTAAACTTGGGACAACACGGAAAGACGCGTTCTCTCAGCTTTACGAGGGAAATAAAGAAACAGGAACGAAGTTCACTTCCTCTGAGCTAGCTACCAACGCAGAGCTGATGATTATCGCTGGATCAGATTCCACATCTACCGTCTTAGCCTCTCTCTTCCGTGAACTCGCTCTCCACCCAGAGATCCAAGAGAAGCTATATAATGAGATATCGTCGGTACTGGTCTCGGAATCAGAGCTGAATTTTCAAAACACTAGATCTCCAAGCGGTGGTGAACGAGTCTCTCCACTTCTAAAACCCAGTTCCTTCTGAGATCCAACACCAGACAGGGCCTGAGGGGGTGACTGTGGCAGTACAATGTATCCCAAAAAATACGGTCATTAGGACACCACATGTGGCTCATGAGAGATGGCCGTTACTTCCCGCTGGGTGACAAGTCCATTCCCGAACCCTGGACAGAAAACTGCCCCGAGAAAGTCAAGGAGAAGCGAGTGTTTATACCGTTCGGCCTGTACGTGCTTCCAATCATCGTGTATGTGATTGTGAGGATAGAGCTAACCACTACAGTGGACCACACGTCTGTGTCAGAAAGCAGCTGTCATTGAATGAACTGTGACTTGTGACTGCGAGAGCGATTAAGAAATTTGTGCTTGAATTTAGGAACGGGTACAATGATAAGAAATTCCTGAGTGAGTGGAAGGAATACCTCCTTGTTCAAATCGGCTCCATTGAAATGAAGTTTATACCCCGCTAGTAGTACTACAAAGATAGCGGTAAGATTTGGGCAGCTGCATGTCATACAGCGTATATATGGGGAGGTGAAGGTGATTGTGGCAGTAGAATGTTTGGAAGAGATATGATCACAGGAAGATGATCAAGGAGGATCGGGCTAGGTTAGATAAGGTTAGCGCAACCTCGGAAATCTTCAGATTTCTGTATCTCTACCGTTAGAAAGATGAGCTTTTCAGGCCCCTCATTTGCATTTCTGGTTCCACTAGAAATCACAGCAGGGAATAGGAAATCTAGGATCTATTAGGTAGTACTAACATATGAGTTTCAGACTTCACCGGCCAGAAAAGACAGTCACAAATATCATTCGCATGCGCAGACCCCAAGATTTGCGTGATCACGTATATTTCTCATCTCTTGAGTGGTATGGAGTATAGTTCGAAGCAAGCCCAATTAAAAGATCATCGTCGTCCGTAAAAAAACCCTCGGATTATTTTGAGGCGGTGGTGCATCCTGGTAAAATTGGGTAAACCCTAGCTAGCCAAGACCCCCACCACATTTTTTAGCTGACCCTCGAAAACCTATAAAATGTCCCACTCCGCTGCGATTTAAATCTTTCTAGCAAATCGTTCCAAGATATTAGCATATATCAACTCCTTATAGGAGTCGCTGATTAGCGTTTCAATTTAGGTGATGGTCGATCCCCGTCACTCCAGAATGAAGCCTTTCTTCCTATTCTTTGGAATGGATGATGATCTTAGTACCCATATATCTTTCGAGGTAGGAATGATGGTGGGGTGGCGATGGAGGTCTGACAAGTACCTTTTTGTGTTCATTTACTAATAGGTTGTATGCGTAGCGTAGAAGAATATGAGGCTCGAGAATGTACTCTAGTGACAACTAAAGATACCCCTTACCTCGTCAATAAAGTTTGGAAGCCAAGCGGACGAAGCGCGAGCGTTGTGTTTATGAACATGATGCACGGGATTGGGTACACACACTATGTTAATGTAACGTTGAATATGGTGGTGCTTGCTGCAGAATTCTCTGACTTGTGCTGCAAACGGAGGACGGTTCAGTTTAAACGGTTATCCTCGTCTCGCACATACATGCAACGTTTGAAATGATAATTACTCCTTACATTTCCTGTTTCTTCAATAGCACTGCTTTGTTACTGACGAAGGAGCAAATGAGGCAGTTTTGGTACTTATTTCCTACAGCGAGTCAAGAACTAAAGCTAGTACAGTATTTTGCCCCTTTTTAGGCTTATTCTCAATCACATGGCATAGTTATCTGATCTCACCTACATTCAACCCATGATTGTGGTGGTATGCATTCGGTGGATATTGGAACTCTAGAGGCTTGTGTTACACTAGCGCTTATGTCCAATAAAGTCACGAATTCATAGACTGGCTTCTACAGGCTGAGCAGTGTTACAGTATAAAAGAATGGTGTGGGAGTACAGAAATAACGGAGAGTTAGCTGAAACGATGTCAACCAATGCAAGGGATACCAGTTCTATAGAATCTTCGGCCTCAACTCCGGATATTAGGATCGTCCTGGGCTGTCCTTTTAATGATTCTTCTGGTAGTCCTTTTGTAGAAAAAATCTGCAGACTTGGTGGTAAAGTGACTTCGAAAGGACCAAAATAGCAGCTCCAGGGCAGCTTGTATTGATACCAAGCTTAAATCTGTTCAAGAGGACTACAAAAAGGACTGCCCCTGAGTGCCCCCATTCTTGGGACCTGGATTTAGAATCAAAATATGCACTTACTCGAACCTGTAATCTGAAGTGGATAATCTTCACATCAAGCAGGTCTCAGTAGTGACTCAGATATCTTGATACTTATTCCATGCCCGCGTAACTCGAAGTTCCCAATGGGGCGGCAATCCCGTTGATGACCTGTCGCTACGAGTCGTGATTGGCGGTCCCCAACTTAGGAGTTAGGGCTGTTGGAATCTATCATTTTAGATTCATCCCTTTGATTGGACCTGTAGGCAGCCAGGTTGCTCAATCGCTTTGTTGAAAATCAAACAACGTCCTCGATAGACCTTTACACACGTACGTGCTCTACTTGGCCACCGTTCCATGAATCTCGTCTTGACACAACAAGACGCAGTTCGCGATGAAAACCCGGTGGAGAATACTTCTCACGGTGGGAATATGGGTGCAGGCGCGACTATTACAAGCTCAGCGAGACGCCCCGGACGAGATACATGATTTCTGCGCGATAAGCGGGGCGTCAGGTGGGGTCCCGCGCTTGGAATGTTTGGGTGACTCTGACACCGTCACTTGTATTCACAGTTGCCGTCACGGACGACAAAGCGTATCTTTTCGGCGGCTTCTCCTTTTGGGAGGGATTTCCGGACAACTACACGGGTGCGAGTGCGTATCTCATCTCGATTTGATACTTGAACGAAGACAATTGATTGAGGTTACAGATAACTTTCTCCGCATCATCGACTTCTCCAAGGCGTTCCGCAGCGGCAACGACGTCTCCAATTACATCGTTAACGAAGCACTCCCCCCGATCGTGCCCCGCGCAACCTTTGCGGAACTATGGCCGACGGAAAAGAACACATTGGACCTCTTCCACGGTTTCCACGAGCCGAGTCCTATCGAGATCGCCCGCAACGACTCAGCGGCAACAGTGGTGTATCCATTGACTGCAAAGCACCGGTACTCCATCTCTGACAATCAGTGGACACCGACGAGCGTTAAAAGTGCCGAGTTGGAGATGGCAAAGCTCGGCAAGGACGATGACGGTGCGCTGCTAAAGTTCGCCACAAGGATGAGTGTCTGGATACCTGGTATAAGTCGAGGGTATGCACTGGGCGGGGAAACGTATTGGGATAGCCCTAAGAAGAGTTGGAAGAATATTCGACATGTTGGAGATCACAACGGATTGCTGGTATATGATCTCAAGACAGACTCGTGGAAAAATGTGACCATGCCCATGAAGAGCATCAGGATGGGCGTATTGGTCCATTTGAGGACGGAGGATGATGACATATTGATCACCTTTGGTGGGATGACCGATGAGGCCAACGGGAGCACTAGACGGCTTGTTTGTCTCCTCAAGTCTGGTTGGATGTTAGTTTGAGCTGACACAGTGAAGCGAGGAATGAGGGAATTCAGCATCTACAGTACCAAACGATCCAAATGGTACTCGTACGTTTCGCCCGAAGGTAGTGCTGTCCCCGATCCCCGCTCGGACATGTGCTGGGCAGTTGTCAGCGCTCAGGACAATTCTTCACACCAAATCATCATGTACGGCGGCCGCACAACCAATGATCTCAAAATTAATGGTTCTGTATGGGTGCTCAGTATCCCTTCCTTCGATTGGGTTCAACTCTCTGGTAATTCCACCGATTCCTCCCGGGAACCAGGCAAAAGGGTCAATCCTACATGCGCGCTTATTGGGAACAAGTACATGCTTTCCTGGGGTGGTCGACGGTACCTACAGAAGGGCGGGAATTTGCAGTGCGATAAGGATGGAAACGCAGTGTTTCTGCTTGACATCAACAAGGGTGAATGGGTAGATCAGTATGAAGTAGGACAAGGCTACTTGGTGCCGGAGGTAGTGGTCAAGGTTATTGGCGGGAGGTGTGTAATTACCCTACTCTTCAACGAAGTACTAACTATCTACAGTGGAAAGGGCGGTGCGGAAAAGCTTGTGCCAGATGGAGGCTTCGGCGACCCAGAGCTTGAGAAGCTGATGAAGTTTAAGGTTGAGGAGAGTCCAGACACCTCTTCTACATCAGTACCAGCAAAGCCAGTTTCTAAATCCAATACCGGAGTCATTACCGGTGCAGTTGTGGGTAGCATTGCCCTGGTTGCTGTATTGGGTGTCGGCTTCTTCCTATATCGGCGTCGCAAGCACCAACTCCGAGCCAATTCACCGAAGCCTGTCGAACTTCACAGTGAAACGGCAAAAATTCATGAAGCACATGATTCGTCTACTGTAGATATTCTGGCTACATCGCCAGTTTATGGAGAGCTTCAAGGCGACTTCCCAATCGCTCATGTGCGGTAGAAAATTAATGCGGAGAAGTAATTGTCTATACATTGAATATACTTAATGTGCGTGTACAAATAATCGGAGTATACGTTGTAAGTTGTGGTATGATCCTGAACGTCTGGATATGTTCTATACTCTTCAACCTTAATAAATAATCTGTCCCATATCTCCTAATTAGTACGTGCTTGGTCCGTGAGCCAGGTATGAGGCAGACAGAAATTCAAATGCTCTGCAACCGCATACGTCGAAGCCATCTTAGAGGGCGTTTGTTATGTACTCCCCGCGTGTTCAAGTTGGGATGTATAGCGCAGCTCCAGCCCAAAACTCGATGCCAATCATGAATGATCACTTCAGATTCATGATCTACCATCAGTAATGCTAGAGAGTAGACGTAGTGCTTCTAGTGAGGTGTGGATATAGGACCCATCGGATATAGGGGGATTGAGAGCGGTGGGGCCGGTCGTAATGATGACGGGACGCTAACTACAGAAACGTATCCCTAACCCACATATTGACAACATCCCTACTTAAGTCCATACTTTTGAACATTTCCTTGATGATTGAATCCACATGGCATAGGCTCAGTTAGGTTCCTTCAAAATATGCAGCCTTGTGGTGGTACCGTGTAGATCCGATACTGCAACACATCTTTATGTCTCCGTCACCAGTGTCCGCTGTATTTGAGCCACATGGGGAAAATAAATATTATGGCCGTAAGCGGTTGGTACAACACGACCATACCGGTCTAAAAAAGTGGAGGATTTTGTATAGGGGTTCGTTCAACAGAACTAGGTGTCTTCGTGCGTACCACAATGCCCGCTACAAGTAACTCATAGGTATAAACAGATGGAACCAGAGGCTAGGTATTGACTGAATCGCAGTTGCATCGAATGCCAGACCTGTCATGGCGGATCACCCGCCTGAGGTTACATCGCGCAGCTAATTTAGGAAGTCACTGCGTGTTTTTTTGTTTATAAAATACGGCCTACATTGTCACTATAGTTTTTTATAATCTCGCCATATTGTTGACAACCGATCATGACAATGGCTACTCTTCTAGTCTTCATCGCCCATCTTCCCACTTTGCCGCAAGTGACAAAAAATGATCCATAGTAATAGAGGTCTAATATATATATAATTAGAGCATTTAGCACCCCTGTACGCAACTGGTTAAACTGCTTTGGAAACCGCTTTGAGCAGGCCCTTCAAGTGTGTAAGAATAACCTCTCTCTAATAATAGAAGCAGAAGACACAACTCGAGGGATAATCTGTTGGAACGCATTTGTCATGGCATATACATGCAGTACTGTGCGTACTCATACACGCCTTTCTACCAGCAGACACACTCAACATCCTCACTACACAACTTCCACCATTGCTGAACAAAAGCTATAACTTTCCACAGCCATGCAATCAAAACTAACAACTTACTCTAACTCCGTGAGAAGGGCAAGCGTTGCCTATTGTCATTGGTTGATATGTGGTACCTACCTAGAGTATATACTGTGGCTGATTGTAGTATTCCCATTGGTTGAAAATTGGTGCATAGCTAATTGCGGCAATGTAAACACAACTTGAAATCAACTCAAAGTCCCCCGCTCAATTAAGTCTAAGGTAGGCACTGCATTTTGCGGCGGAATTTGGAGTAGTGCCCTTGACTGTACCCTCGACTGCACTCTACAGCGCACTAGACTTACACTGCACTCGACTGCATACTCCCAGATCCAGCCCAATCCAAAAACACAAGTTAGTCACCGCTCGAGAATGGCTCGGCAGATTCACCTCTCCCCAGTGGTTGTAAGACGTTAAGAATTTCTAACTGACTGCTACTGCACGGCTTGCGCAGCCAGAACCGAAGACGTGGACGATGGGAGGGTTGATGATGGGTGCTTCTTTTATACTGGTACTTTGGTAATTGTAAATTGATATCCGGTAGTATTGGTGGTGATGGCAATTGACAAATAGTCTTCAGCAAAAGGAATCGATCCTAGTCCCGTGCCAACTTTCCCGCTGCTTCACAAGATCGCGCTAGGATGGAATGCGAGACGTTTGAGAAGTTTTATGACGAGCCGCAGCCTATCGAGCTCTAAGAACCCATGGAATAGACTATCTAGAGGTTTAATGAAGCTCGTAGGCCACTATCGGGAGAGGGGAGCGATAAGGAAAAGTTGGGTAACTGGACGGTTACTGGCGATTTCTCGCACGCCCTTAACAATTATAGCTACTGTAAGGGTGACCTGCTATTAAATTCCATACGCAGACACTGATACATAGTTACTTATTCGAAAAGTTCCGTTTGAGTTGGTGTCACCGATTCTGAATCTGAGAGCCAAGAGTCTTTAAAACTATTGGTTTAATCATAAAAACCAAGATGAACGCAACCTGTGGAGTTCATGTCTACGTCTCCCTAGCAATGTCTACCCTTCCTCAAGTCAAAGCCATCGCAAAGGCCTCAGTCTAGCTGGAAGAGCACATCGTAGGCTATTGACGGAGCTCAAATTTTTGTGCCCCCATAACCCGGAACGTCCGCCGAATCCCGGGAGAAGGGTTGATGGATGACTCACCGGAATCATTACGTTTATCGACCAGCATGATAACATTATTTAGGTTGAGGATATATTTAACCACGGTGAAAAGTACTACATTGCTAATTTCACCAATCTTTGGGCGAGGAGACTTGGAAGTATGGAGTTTCGATGTCCCGTAGACGGGGATACGGCTCGTTATTGCACTGCATGGGCCGAGTTTTTGGTCTCTTCATGACGGCTACAGTGGCCGTACCAGATGTCACCGTTTTCTCGAGAACAAGGGAAGGAGTTAAAACTCTTATCAACATAGCCTTCTGCCACGATAGTGGATAATGCAAATCGGCCGGGTATCTGTGGGAACTGGAGTACACCGCCACTGGGCTCAAGCGGCGGGAATTGAAGGAGGAGAACGCCCAATTTAAGGCCAAGAAGCTACAGGATATTTATATCCCCCGTTGAACTAGAGAGCGTTAGCACTTATTTGTACAAAGGCCGGCGTGTAAGCCTGACCTCATTGATTTCTACCACTTCTTTTGAGAACCTCTTTTTTGCATCTGCCAATACAGACCTTGTTGAAGTCGAGACCAATAGGTTCGCACATTTCCTATTGTTAATACATCCCCCAGTTGTCCCTTTCCCACGACCGCATAACTCCGAACCTAGCCTTTGATCTGACAATTGGTCTGAGGGAGACAATTTGACTTCGACTTCTTCCATCTTGAGGAACCTTTCAGCAAGCGCCGCGGCCAAGTAGGTAAGTGTCGGATTGCGTGAATGACCTACGTACTCTTCAAAGTAAGAAATCTGCCTCCTATACCCATATAGAGTTTGTTCCTCAACCACGGGAAAGAAAGGGGTGTTAGATTTTTTGTGCTTCGAAATATTGTCATTCTTGAGGCTCGAGGCTTTCCCTCTCTGCAAATCGTGTCATTGGTCAGGAGTGTGGAGGGATTACTGCTAGCAACTTTAAGTTATCACCTCCCTCTACACTACAGCTATATTCGGGCCTTCAGCACAAGTTCTTTAGCTCGTAAGTAGCACCGGTTCTCTTTTGAGGGTTTAGGATTTGCATCCGGAAACGGTTTAGGTAGTCTCAAGAGACAAAAGCCTCACACCAATACCTGAGAGTACAGTTGTTAGTATTTCCGCCTGTCATTATTGATAGTAAAGTGGAAGACTAGGGTTCAATTCCCTGCTGGGGAAGGATCCTCTTTTGCTGTTCGTACATACTCTACTCAGGATTGATATGAGCGAATGTACTATCCCTACGCGCTCGGTATCCTTCAATTCGTATCATTTTCCTTTCGGGTATGTTGTGAGTAAAAGATCGTCGTGTGGCAAAGACTTTGATTGGCTAGCTGGACTTCTGATGCTACTCTTTTACTCACAATATACCCGAAAGGAAAGGATACGAATTGAAGGATATCGAGCGTGTAGGGGATACCCTGGAGTGCTTAATCAGGTTGACACAGAATTAACTAGCACAAAGTGACTGCCAGAAACAACTGTCTGGAGTTATGGTATTGTGCATACATCACATGATAGATGATGGTCATAAGCGGAGAAGAGGATGTGAGCAGATAGCAAGCGGGGTTGTTTGTTTGGTCTCGATCAATTGCACCAAATGCCTATCCACTTGCTCTTCATCACGGAACTAGTCACCTTCACAATCATCTCGAGAACATCAAGCAAATTTACAAGTTAATCATTTCAATTCTATGCAGCTACTTCACTCAGCAACCCACCACAGCAACACAGTCCCTTCATATCGTCGGTGACTGCATCCCACCGTAATATACAAACCCTTCCAGAAACAGGACTATACCAGGTACCACACAAGGAGTTACAGACACCAAACACGCTGAAAAGCAAAGCACGAGAGGCAGTTTTGATGCAGAGCGCTAGAAGAATGGAAAATCGTGCACATGAGACAGACACGGTCCAAATGCTCCATGGAAGCATGCATACATGACAGTACACACGAAAGGCTAGAGAGGTTAGTAGTTGCTAGTATCCGAAAAAGCACAACATGAACACCACCATCATATGCCACAAAAGAACCCGATTAACCGAAACCTAGAAGACATGCACTCCCTGATCCCCGTCCGTATCCCAAACCGCAGCCCTTCCGTTACCTCGGTAGAAGAGAATGTAGTACATTATTCCCGCCAATTTATCGGATCGTCATCTGCTTGGCCATGCCACCCTTTCCACTGTCTCCGGAGCGAGAAGCACAGCCGGCGGAGCCGGCCTTCTTCTCGAAGAGCTTCCAGAACTTCAAACTCTCATCGCTAGCAGCGGTGGCGAGCATCTGTCCATCCGGGCTGAGGGCAGCATGGAGCACACGTGTCTCGTGGGCCGGGATTTCAACGTTTTTGACCAGAGACGGGTAGCTCCAGACGGTGAGCTGGTTATCCGGGGCACCGTGGCAAGAGACGATCTCCCGGTAGTTGGTGGACCATTTGAGAGCAGTGACCTGGGAACCGGCGTCGACAGAGTTAACACGAGCACCGGTAGTGGTATTCCAGAAGTGGATCTGTTTGTCAAAGGAACCGCCACCGGAGGCGAGGAGGTTGTTCTGCCATGGGCACCAGGCGAGAGCCTTGACGGCGGCCTTGTGATTCGTCTTACTGAACTTGGGAGTTGTCATGTTCCGAGCATCCCAGATGTTGACCAAGTTGTCGTTACCACCCGAAGCGAGCTGAGCACCATCGGCACGCCATTCAAGGCCGCAAACTTCTGAAGTATGTGAGAGGAGCTCGGCAGTCTTATGCTCGGCAATGCGGACGTCATGGTTGAAGATATTGCCGCTGCGAGAACCAGTGGAGAGAGTAGCCTTGTTCCATGACATGACACCAACACGAGTATCGTGGCCTGTCATCGTCCGCAATTTGGTTCCCTCCTCAACGTCCCAGATCTGAACGTCTCCTGAGCCGAGACCGACGGAAACGTAGGCACCATCTTGCGACCACCGAACTGATGAAACATAGGTATCTGGGCTGGTTTCGAGGAGAGAAGAAACGGCTCCGGTATCGGCATTCCAAACGTAGACGTTGCGCTCAAGGCCGATAGCAACCTGGTTACCAGAACCCCAGTCGAGCAAGTTCAGGTAGTAGTCATCGAACAATCCCGGAGCATCAAGAACACGTTCAGGAGCTGTGAGGATGCGACGTCTTGTCTGTGCACTAGTGGTGTTCTTGAGCGGCCGGTTATACTGTGCTCTCAGGTCGATCGGCTTGCTGGACTCTGGAGGTGCGGGCTTGAAGGCGAGAATTCGGGTTCCAAGGTTCAGTCCAACCGCCTCGGCAATTGAAGCCTCGTATGCTTTAGACTTTGGAGATTTTCTGGACATGTAGTCATCTGAGTCCTCACTAGAGGACTGGGTGTTGCTGTCGCGTCCAAAAACATCGTCGTTAAGCACCGAATCCTGCGAGCTTGATCGAGAGCTGCTACCTGGTCGAGAGTGATCCGCTTTCATTGCCGCTGTAGGAGACGAAGCCCCGCGAGTAGGGATGAAACGGTCGCCATTGATGCGGATGGCTGTCTTGGTCGGCCTTGAAGAGCGAGCCTTCTTCAACGGAGTAGGATGGCTTGAACCGGTAAGACTCCACTCATTGACACCAAGGTCTAACCGTAGTGGCGAGGCATTCGGAGCTGCAATGTTTGACTTTGTCGACGACGGAGACGACCGGTTGGATGATCGCTTTGAAGACGATAGAGAAAGCGATGCGAAGGTGTCGTGTAAAGACCCTCGAGGTGCATTTGGATACTTCTTCTTGTCGGCATGCCATTCCGGATCGCGGCGAGACGGTGGTGGGGGAGGTGTGAAGGGAGAGTGGTTGGCCGATGCCCTTGTCCGTGGTGAAGGTGTGAGAGGAACCCGACCGCCGGCGTGACGAGTGGAGAAGATATTTGAGTGTGACTTGACTGGAGTATGAACAGCCGCAGTCGCCATGTTTTAAGTGATTTACTGATTTATCGATGTAAGAGGAGGAAGAGGAGGTTGTATTACGGTATGGGTCGAGTAGACAAAGGCTCTTTTTCAAGGCAAATATTTGTCAATTGTTGTGAGGATAACAGCGAGATGGGTTGAGTTATTGAAGGATTCAGTAATTAGAGCTTTGGTACTCGGGTATTCAGGTGTGGAGTGTAATTGTGGTGGTGAGGAAGGGAGGGAGAAGCTGAAGGTGGAGGAAGAGAGAGATATTTAAAAGTCGGAGGAGAGAGGAACGAGATGAAGGAATGTAAACAATGGTGGTAACCACAGCAACCATCCCTGTTCGACTTTGCCGCAGCGCCTTGCCCACCAGACTGACCACAGCTTAGTAGCGGACGCTTTGCCCCAGACCGGCCGCACTACAGTTTGGCGCCAATTTAGAGCGGGGCTAAAACGCGTGGTGATTGGTGTTGCGCTGCGTGCTTTTACACGTCGAATGCATCTCACTCGGTTCGGTTCACTGCCAGGAAGGGTCGCTGCGAGGCAATATCCAGCCACTTTCACAGGCTCGAAATGATATCATACGATCTATAATGATCGCTGGCTGGCATTTGCCTAGTCTTTGAATGCTCAAAGAGTTTGTCTCCTATATTAACGCTAGAGCTTATGCACCAGGTTGACGCGATCGGTATTACAGTAAACAAACCCATCTCCACAGCAACCGGAATATGCCATCCAACGTCACTGACAACCAACTTCGCTGAAACTTCCAATGCAGCAATCTGGCTATATATATCGCCTATTCGGAGTTTTCTGCCCCTCCTGGCTTCTGTATTTAACCCCAACTTGGTGACTGATACACTTTTAGGAACGTTCGACTTTGAAGTGTATCCTCACCATGTATACTCGTCACGATTCCTCGTCAGCCCGCACCCCAGATCGCACCCCAGATTGAGTGCGGAATCGGTCGCTTTCGAAAAGCGGTATCAAAGACACATTGCAGGAAGCTACCAGGGGCTCAGAACGATGTGTAGTTCAGGTTGCAACTGTATCACCGTGGGGAGAGCCACCTATAGCGGGTGTACCGCACTCTCCAAGACTACACATAGCAGGAAGATTGTTCGGGGACAAAGCGTACTACAATCTACTCCATAGATTTCATCGATATGGGCTGCGAATGTGCTCCAGGTTTCGCCTTCGCATTCGACTCACGATTGGAAGGTGACATGTGGGGAATGTGTGAAAGCTGCTACGAGCAGAGCAGAGCGTCCACGCTGGATGTGGTTATCGGAATAAATGGTTTGATTAGAACTAGATATGCTGGAGTAGTGGGTCTGGTCTAAGCTCGTGTACCGTAGGGCATTTCTTGTGATAGAATCGCGTGATTCATTTTGCAACGCCCATAGCATGATTTAGTTTGGAGTTGCGTTGTTATCTATCACACGAGCATTTGGAGAATTACATTGTGTTCGGGGTCAAACTTGATGGAGGCGGACACACAACAAATGGGGTCGAGAGCCGTATAGTGGCAAACAGGTTTGGCACTGTCACAGTCAATGATGCAGCCTGCAATGCAATTGGTCATGCATCACTTGGATGTAAGTCTGTCGTGGCACCTATCGTCGGGCACAGTTGAGCTTTTAGTTTATTGCTTGCAGTAACACCCCATAGTACCATCACGTTGCTTTTTAACCTGCTATAGCGTGTAGCGCAAAGGAGTAGATGGTCACAGCAAGAGAGAAGGAGCTGGTGGGGCGTTTGTGTCGCTTGTGATCTGTGCGACATTGCGGCTGTTGATGTTGATATCACAACCTTTCTTCCGCTTCCTTCCTCTTCTGCACACCGGCGAGCATACAGCAAAACAAACCAACTGTGTCCCTGCTCCGCTGTTACACTTTCACCTTCACCCCACCTCGCGACCGCATAATACCAGTATTCCCATTGTTATCAGCACACCCCGCTGCTGCACGCAATGAACTCAAAGAACGCCTTTCGCCTCATTCTCGAAAAGAGTAGATCTTGCTCTCGAGACCAACTACTCGCACTCCATTCCTCGGTCTCAACCAATCCTTCTCAGATCGGAAGATTTCTCGCTTCGGAATCCGCTCGCACAGATTTCCTCGCCAGGTTCCCCCTCTATATCGACAATCTTCTACTATTCCTAGTGTTCAATGCAAAGCTCGCTACCGAATACGGACGACGCGCCGGCTCTCAAAATATCTCTCGCGAGGTTGTCGACCTTCTAGCGTCCGTACTTTCACACTCCGAGTTCGATCTTATTGAGACAGAAACCAGGGTGAAATTTATCCTCGCGGCGCTTACACATGGACTCCGGCGCCAGCCGGCGTCTCTCAAGGTAGTCGCAATCAATTTGGCGGAGAAACCGGGACTTTTAGAATACCTTGCATCGTCCAAGGACGGAGCCGGAATTATCGAGGAGCTGTTTGGAGTCCACTTTGTTGGTGCTTTGCCGTCGATATCCGATTCCTGGGTCCCAAAACTTGTCGGACTGGTCGCCATTTGTACTGGCAGTCCGAGCTGCCATGGAATCCCATCCGAAGTCCGGAAGTGGCGAGCATTGACGGACGTTAGCAATGCGTTGCAAGATCTTTGTCAAAAAGCACCTGCATTGCGTCACGAGAACATACCGCCTTCATTCCAGCGAACGCGGAGACTTGACCCAAACGACAAAAAGACGGTGCGCCCGCAGACGGCTCGCGGTTCGTTTACGCCGGCGCTCTCCCTGCTACCAGATAATATCATCAACACAGTCAATGAATTACAACTGCAGCCGCCCCAGTCCTTACGAGGTATTGAGGTATTATTGGAGCGAATTCGAAGTACTGAAATGCCAGAGCTTGTTCGCACGGTACTTTCGACATTTCCTTGCCGGCCTTGCAATGAGCTATCACGTGATCCAAAAGCGCTCATGGCAAAGAGTAAGAAACGACCGGATGAAGGCATTGAGGACAGCTTTACAAGGGCTTCAGTCGCAGAGAATTCGTTCTTTGGGAGCAAAATTGGGCTCTGGGACGTACTTCTCTCCGCGGAGGCGATGAAAGATATTCAGAGGCAAACTCTCGCAGGTATGAGGCTTTATTTATTCCATCAGCATTGTATAATTCTGACACATATATCTAGGTAGCATCGACATACTAGAGACCAGGCTGCGTAGGCTTGCTTCGGGTGACTGGAAAGGAGGAAAATTCTCGAGGGTTATTCAGACGAAAAGCCTGGAATCACCACTTCTCGAGGCTGAAGCTGGGAAGCAGCTTCGTATTCTGTGGCAAATGGATATTGGCGCGTGTGAGGATGGTGTCTATCGTCATCACATTAAGAGTTTGCGAACCTCAAGTGATAATCTATGAATTATATGCTAACTTCACCTAGTCTGGCGGGTCGTGGACCGAAACGATGTAGGCAACTTCCCTGCTTCCGAAATTGTAAAGCTTACGGATCATTCTCCAGATACCAAAGGTTTCCGAACACATCGTCAGGGTACTGAAAAACCAGACCCTAGACCATGATATTGCTTTCTTGCACCCCGTCACAGACGCATCCGGAGCTTTCATTCCATCCGAATTTCACGTCACGCCGGCCGACTCAGAAAAGGCAAGGTTGTCGGCAAAGGAAAATAGCTCTCTCTTAGTTTCTGCTACTGACAGGAGAGCTCTTGAAGTTTATAGTCTGTCCTGCGCTGAAGCGTAACATCCATCTTACTGACCTGCATTAGATAAATTTTATGAGTTCACAAAACCAGTCATGGACTCTTTCCTCTCGAAGAGCCTAACCGCGGAATTTCCGTTTCACACATCGCCGGAGGAAAAAGCAGTTATCAAGCACGACCAGTCCGGGACATTAATCATGGGCAGAAGCGGCACGGGGAAGACGACTTGCTTGGTTCAGAAACTTCTAAGAAATTGTGCCAGCTCAAGATCTGTCATCGGACAGCCTCAACTTCGGCAGGTGAGTAATCTATTGGTTTGTGAGCGAACTAGCAACTAATCCTACCCCAGATCCTACTTACTCGTTCCAAATTTCTCGCGGAGAAACTAAAGATATACACCAAGCGACTCGTTGATTCACAGCTATCGAAGACAATATCAGTACAGGGTCAACTGAATCCTCATGAATTCTCCCTGGGAGATGAAAGCGTGATGGACTCTAAGACGATATTTACCTTGAGCGCTGAAGATTTCCCCCTCGTCTTGACGTTTGATACATTACTTAGGGTGCTTGAAAACACGGTGGAGTCGGTTTTCCATTTCTTCCTTTATAAGATTAGCCGTTAACACTAATTGACTAGGCATGCTGACCGCCAAAAGTTCCAAGTCGAGAGAACACGACGCCTATCGCATGCGGAGAAGTCGGGTCAGTATCATCGAAGAGCACAAATCGTTGACTATACTCTCTTTCGGTCAGAGTATTGGAAGCAGTTCCCAACCAACCTTATCAAGTCTCACGAGCCAGGACTTGTATTTAGCGAGTTCATGGGTGTGATCAAAGGATCTGCTGCTACCGAGTCCGATTTAGGTAGTTTATCACGAGATGAATATCTTCAACTCAGCCACAAGAAAGCACCGACGTTTACCTCGGAACAGCGAGAAGAAGTCTACGACCTCTATTTGTTGTACGAGAAACAGAAGAAAAGAAACGGAGATAGAGATGGTATCGATAGAGTTATTTCATTGTTGAAGTTCCTGCATGCAGACACGGAGCTCCGGCAAATTATTGGAGGCTTTTTCGAAGAGCTATACGTCGATGGTATGTAGGATTTTGTTATTAATGTTGGCTGTGTCTAACTCCGTGCAGAAGTACAAGATCAGCGCTGCCTCGACATAATATTACTTTTGAAACTCATCAAAAACCCCCGAGGGATACATTTTGGTATGGGAATATTCTTTCGTAGTCTTTCTGAGAGTCAATACGATGCTACAATTAAGTGCTAACATTAGTATTGCTTTTAAGCTGGAGACACCGCTCAATGCATCTCGAAAGATTCCACCTTCCGTTTTGCGGATGTGAAAAATCTGTTTTATGAACAGTTTGTGCCATTAGCATCTGCAACAGACGATAGAGAACTGGCAATACCAGTGATGTTCAAACTAAACAAGAATTTCAGATCACATCAAGGAATTATCGCATTAGCGTCGTTCGTAATGAAGCTCTTATACACCGGTAACCCATCATTAATGCAAAGACTCGAGCGTTCTCCCGTAATTTATGCTGATAACTCTCATAGGTTTTCCTCAAACTGTTGACAAGATGGAGGAGGAGAGAGGCCAGTATAGTGGTTCAATTCCTACGTTATTCGGTAAGTTTTCTACGCTCAACCACCCATAGCCTCGTCGACTAACAGGTCCATAGTTGGATTCGGCGCACAAATCCTAGCATCCAGGCTTGTAGGACTAACCGATGTTTATGGGAATGTTGCCGACTTCGGTGCAGAACAGGTAATCTTGGTGCGAGACGATGCTGTGAAGGAGAAAGTAAAATCTGAGATTGGAGATCTTGCACTTGTCCTCACAATTCTTGACAGTAAGGGAATGGAGTTCGATGACGTATTCCTTCTTGACTTCTTCTCATCCAGTCCCTGTCCTTCTGCCCTACGAAGATTGCAGAATATTCTCAACCCATGTAGCCAGAAGGCTGATACTGGGGGAAACGGGGCAAGTTTACCCCTGATATATCGCCACTCGAATTCTTGCTAACTGACCTAGTTGCTTTGTTCTGAACTCAAGGTATTTCGTGGGCACTTGAACGTTATTCTGAAACTCTAACAAATCGTACCATAGCATCTCTATGTTGCGATCACAAGACCCCGGAACCAATTGTGGATCTTTGAAAGCTCTCCCGAAATTGTTGGACCGGTTGCGAAGCTTTTGACCGAAAGGCAGGATCCATTCATAGACGTTGTGGGGAAGGATCATCCGGAGGCGAGTAGAGCCAACCAATGCCGAACATTGAAATGAACTTGATCACTGACAACCACCCAGCTGCGAGAAAAACTGAAAATGTTGAAACCAGCAACCTCAAGTGACCCTAAGAAATATTCGGAGATGGGATATCAATTACTCCAAAGGGGAAATTTTAAAGATGTAATATCTCGGGGGTCTGTTCCCCGCGAGTGGATATAGTTCTAATGGCGTCTGTTCCAGGCTCATTTCTGCTTCCGCAAAGCCAAAGACGAACGAGGACAAACTATCTCTCAGGCCCATCTAACCATGGAAGAAGGACGCGGATACAGAGCAAGCGGTAATAACAAGAAATTTTTGGAACTGTTCGGGGAAGCGGTACAACTTTTCCGCGGCGCCGAGCAGCACGGAAATGCTGCGTTTTGTCTTGAAGAAATGAATAGGCTCGAGGAAGCTGGAGGTAAGTTAAATGCTTCAGTTAGGCGCTACCAACTGACTGGTGCAGATATCTGGGTTGGAATCGGACGGCATGACAAGGCCGCTCCTCTTTACATGCAGTCTCAAGCATGGCGTAAAGCATCTCGAAGTTATGATATAACTGAATCTTACGATAATGCCGCTGCAGCACTCCGCCAAGGAGAGCTATTCGACGAGCTTCTTCGATACCTGGCGGAGTATGATTGACCCTCCAGCCATGTTAGAGGAAGTAAAACTGACGACAAGCAGAAACCGAAAGCATCTAGATTCGTCGCAGACGGCCGCGTATGGAAAACTCTGCGCCATTTTGCTTTCGCAAGGCCGAATAAACACATGCTTGCAGGAATTGATCATTGACTTGCTTGGGAATGATAACGAGAAGGAAGACTTTTTCCGTAAATGCAAGCTAACTAAACCATTGGTAGACCTACTAGTTGAGAAGTTCGAATATGGAAAGGCTTTCCGAGAACTACTTTTAAATCGCCACCCGGAGGAAGCGCTCGACCTTGCTTTAAATCATCTCCAGGATGATTCTAGCATTCAACAACATGAAGTCATAGTGCTACTACACTATATGGAATACAGGAAGCTTTTGGCTAGATTGTTCAGGCTCTCTGAATTCGAAGCAGAGGCGAGAATTCCAGATCAATTTTCTGCACTCCCTCGGAACGTTTTGAATGCAGTGCGAGAATGGCACTCGCTCTCTACAAATATCTGGACTCGGCGCTTGGAAGATGTCTTCTCTGAGCTCAAAGACGGATTTCATAAAGATTTGCTTTCTCTCACGGTACGTTTAGTGTTCCGTGCGGTGCTCGAGCTAATCGAAAAATCTACTTCCAGGTTACTCTTCATTGGAGTAGGCTGAACTTACTTGAACAAGTGCAATCTATTATGGATTTACGGTATATTGTGCATGCCTTGAATAGGGCTGTGAATATCTGGAGTTCGGTTCGTCGAGACGACCAAGAACTTCCGTTAGAAATGGCGGTTGTTGTGGGAGCATTCCCTCTACACGGAAGAGCAGATATTATGCTCATGGATTACGCGCCATTTCGTCAAGACAATCCATACGTGAAGTGGATAGACGTCACTACGCGCAGCAGGGAGGGGCTGTTACTACAAATGATCCCCCTTTACGATAAGCTAGATGAAATTGCACGACCCTTGTGGCAAGCACATGCGAAGGCATTATGTGCAAGATATATCGATCATGGCTAGTTTCTCAATACCCTAGATTATTAGATTTCGTAACTGATGGTTGCTATAGGGATCTGTGATTGGCCGGACTGCACAAAACGACACCGAAAGCCTACCTCCGACGAATGTTGGTCAAGAATCCAGGTAATAGACTCTTCCATGTCACTATGATTATAGTGCTAAACGGTTATTCAGGAGCTGGAAGCCATGTCTTCGCTTCTCTGTACCTTTCAAATTATCTACTATCGCAGCCCTGAAAGCCCCTTTACTGCAGGGTATTATGGACGCAGTGAGTTTTAATATTGCATACAGTATGACATTACTAAATAGTCCTAGAGCGCAGATGGTTGGAACTTTTGTTAGGAGAAATAACGTTCAGATCGCCTATCGAGCATGACTGCGCAGCAATCACGCAGACTTTTAGCAGCCTTAATATAGGAGGGGCTGATCACGTGGCCACATGTAGTGGTCTCGAGGAGCTACTGTTTATTCGCCTGAAGGGCACGGAGTGGTATGTACGGAGTGATTTGTCATCGATTTTTGAGCAAATTCAGCTCTCGGAAAACCTCGGTGAGTGCAGTTCCTGTGTTATGAAGGTGGTGTCAATGCTATACTATGCAATGAAATAGGCTGACCACGCACTATTTATTCAGGGTCAAGAGTAGCAACACATTTCCGAGAATACGTTCAACGAGACATGCAAGTTCTGAACCCGCGATTCTCACATCAACGCCAAATATACTGTGCAGTTACACATCTTCAGCGCGCTCTGGCCGATGCCAAGAGGAAGGATGCAAAGAAATTTGTAAGGAACCTGTTTCGGACACCGTGTGGACCTATATTTAACGGTTAAGATAGAGATTCAATTTGAGGGAAGGTCTAGTTGCACTTAAGGGACTAGTTGGCAATGATTTTTCGAATTTCCATTCGATCTTACTTATCTTTGAACGTTTGATAACGTATCTGGTAAGCTGCAGATTATCACTAGCAAAAAGTAATTCACTGCTAATCGCCTTAAGTTTTTATGGGTTTGTCCGGTAGCTTTCGCTCTTCCTATATCATGGATACAACTCCATATACCGGCCCTTATCGATGACCCAACCGAGCTCATCAGTCAGGAAGGGGACAGAGACATTTACGCTGAATGCTTAATTGTCTTGCTCACTTCGTTTACTGGCTTACTTACATACCTCGATGGAATTAAGGAGTTCCGGTATACCTTTGGCACTAATAAAAATCAAGGCGTGGTATCCAAGAGTATATCGTTCGGACTAGGTATTCAAGAGCGTAACAGGAATTTATTGGTCGTCTCTTTAATCAATCTGGCGGCGACAAATGTTCCACTCCGTGGGTCGACCATGATCTACGACGAGATTCAAAGAGTAAGCGAGCGAAACACCCGCCCCCGAACCAGAGCTAACCTGACAGGTCTTCCTTTTCAGCGGTCTCAAAGCACGCGAATTCCGAGGGCGGTCACCCGCCGCGTTGCCTGAAGAACTTACTCGGTCCTTTGCCAAATACCAGGGAAAGGATATTCTCGCTATCCTCACCACCAAGGGCAAAGGGGCGACTGCTCTGCCCACGGTTCTCGTGCCTCTCACCACCTGGGGAACCCAAATCTATACACTGAAATCTGTCGTCGCGCCCGATCAAAACCCGGCTGCACCACTGGAGGCGGATACAATTGATAGCTCTTCCGACGCTACGGTTGAACACGCAGTACTGAAGCTTCAAAAATTCTGGCGGAAACGCCGCCCTTACCTCCACAGCTACCGAGTCACACTCAAGACTCCAGGGGGGAAAGCTACTGCCTTCATCTTCGATATCATCCGTCCAAATTCCGGTGAACGGCACACGCTCGAAAGGGTCCGGAAGGCAGTTGTCCTCCTCACTGATGCAAAACAGTTCCTCGTGGATTGCTGGTTGCTCCGCGACAATACCGGAGCGGCCCATGTCCTCTCTGACAGCGTCCTCAGCAACCCCAAGATTTCTACACAGGCGCTGGATGAGCTTGTGTCAAGCCCGCTACTGAAGGAGCTTGAGGAGATCCGCGCAGAGTTTGAGAAGGGCGGTAGCATGCGCGAGATAGTGGAGGAGGCAAAAGTGAAGAGGTTGTTTGAGGATCAGAAGAAGGGGTATCGGGAGCTGAAGGCGTTTTTTGTCAGCTCGAGGCGGGATGTCTTGGCGATGGGGAGGAGGTTAGATAGAATTGTGAAGAGGCTCAAGGAGATGGAGAAAGGGGGGTTGTAGGGGTGGAAGCATATACCACTCTGCATAACATGGGCTTGGGGGATTTCACCGGCGATTTTAAGTCTTTTTGGTTCCTTCATAGCGCATTTTCTGTGCGTCGTTTGTCGTTCTTCAATAACGCGTCTGCTCTACGCACAAGCGGCCCTGCTTTCCCGTCGCGACATAGTACAATGTGCATTCGGGATCTCCGGTGTTGGTGTCGTTTACTAAGGTGCTGTCTAATGCCAAAGCCCAATGCCGCCCGGCGGATGGCTGCTCAGTGTTCGGTGTCCTCCAGCTCCCCTGGCCAGAGGAGGGATCTAGCTGGGTAAGTTTGCATCCGTCGAGTGACGTTCCTGTGAGGGATACACCCTTCGCAGTCTTGGCATGTTCGGACGGTTCTAAAGTTCTCGGCTGATTGCAATGCGGGGAAGGCTAGCAACTCGAACTACTCCAGCATCACGCTACGGGCCGACACCCTGATCAGTGGTCGCTGCAGCTTTTGCTCTTCATATTCCCTTGGTTGTGCGGCGCCTGGACCTGCATCTAAATTAACATCGCCATCAACAGCAATCCTCACACCATGGTCCTCGTCAACCGCTGCGGGGTCGCCATCTCTCCTCACAACCCCGCCAAAAACCCCACAATGTCAAAAACCACCACTCCTCTCACCAAGAACTGGACCTTTGCGCATGCCTCCGACAAGGACAGTACCTTCCGCCCCGTCGCCTCAGTGCCAACCGAGATCTTCCTCGACCTTCTCGCTCACAAACTCATCCCCGATCCCTTTCAGCAGCAAAACGAGATCGACGTGCAATGGGTCGGCGAAGAAGACTGGATCTACCGTGTTTCCTTCCCGTCGCCGGCGTGCACTAAAGCGACGACGAGAACAGATATCGTGTTTGAAGGTCTGGACACGTATGCTACCGTCACGCTGAATGGGAGAGAGATCCTACGTGCAGAGAATATGTTCACCTCGTATCGCGTCGATGTGACAGGTACGCTGCACGAGTGCGGGGAGAACGAACTGACGATTGTGTTTGAGAGCGCGTTCCTGCGGGGGAAGAAGGTGCAGGAGAAGTGGCCGGATTTCTACTGGGGCTCGTGGAATGGAGATGCGAGTCGTTTGGCGGTGAGGAAGGCGCAGTATCACTACGTATGTCACCGTTCCTCGGAGTGATGGATGCTGACGCTCGTAGGGCTGGGATTGGGGCCCGATGCTTATGACGTGCGGCCCGTGGAAACCGGTGTACCTCGAAACATTCACGTCGCGAATCGACGAGCTCTACTTCACCGCACATGTCCCGGAGTCCCTCAAAACGGCGACTATATCTGCTACAGCGGAGGTCGTGGGCACTGCCGAGGGACTGATGTTTACGCTTACGGGGCCGGACGGGAAAAAGGTCAAGACCACGAAGGCAGAAGTTGTGCATGGTAAAGCTACGGCTGAGTTCAAGGTTAAAGACCCCGAGTTGTGGTATCCACACGGGTACGGTGCGCAGTCGCTGTACAAACTCTCGGCGGCTTTGAATGGAGAACTTGATGAGGCAAGCAAGACTTTGGGATTGCGGCGCGCGCTCGTTCAGCAGAAGCCGTTGACGGATGCAGAGGGGCTGAGCTTCTACTTTGAGATCAATAATATTCCGATATGGGCAGGGGGGTCGAATTGGGTCCCAGTGGACAGCTTCCTCACTAGGCCGGACGTGGCGAAGTATCGGAGCTGGCTAGAGCTGGCGAAAGACGGACGTCAGGTCATGATTCGGTGGGCTGTCCGTGTATGAGCAACGGATTGTGCTGATATCAAGTAGGGTGTGGGGTGGCGGTATCTACGAACACGATTCCTTCTATGATATCTGCGATGAATTGGGGCTCTTAGTGTGGCAAGATTTTGCGTTCGGATGCGGCAATTATCCGGCGATGATTCCCGAGTTCAGGAAGTCGGTGAAGGCGGAGGCTATTGCGAATGTGAAGCGACTTCGACACCACCCCTCGATTGTAATATATGCCGGAAACAACGAGGATTACTCTGTTAGGCCCCCACCCCTTCCTCACAACATACCATTAACACCTACAGCTCATGTGGGGCATTAAAGGCCACTTGGGTTACGATCCCCACGACAAGGACCCCGAAAACTGGCTCAAAACCGGGTTCCCCGCCCGCTACATCTACGAAAAGATCCTCCCCGAAGCCGTCGCCGCCCACTCACCGGGCACCTTCTACCACCCAAGCTGCCCGTACGGCAACGCCGAACGTCCCGACGGCGGCAGCATGACCATCGGTGACACGCACCAATGGAACGTCTGGCACGGTACCCAAGAGCCGTACCAAAACTGGGACCTTCTCGCGGGCCGCTTCGTCAGCGAGTTCGGAATGGAAGCGTACCCTTCCCTCACAACAATCGACTCCTACCTCCCCCCGGATGGCAGCGAACGCACCCCCTTCAGCCCCACCATTGAATTCCACAACAAAGCCCTAGGCGCCTGCCGTCGCATCGCCTGCTACCTCACCGAAAACATCCTCTACGATCACCATCCCCTAGAAGCTTACATCTACAGCACGCAGCTAATGCAAGCCGAGGCCCTTTCCACCGCCTACCGTTTCTGGCGTCGGAACTGGAAAGGTCCGGGGAGGGAACTAACCTCTGGCGCCCTGGTCTGGCAGCTCAACGACTGCTGGCCCGCCACGTCGTGGTCAATCATCGACTACCACCTCCGCCCCAAAGCTGCATACTTCGCCATCAAGCGCGAGCTGGCCCCCATCGTCCTAGGGAGTAAACGCTACGAGGTCAGCACGCCAAGGGATAAGTATACCAATGCACATGTGTCCATCACGCACAGAATGCAGGTTTGGGTCTCCTCCTTCCTCTTGGAAGAACAGACTGGCCCATATAAACTCGTATCCAAAACCTTCCATGTCACATCGGGACATCTCATTGTCTCGGAAACCCTGAAACACGATTTTTCCCTCCACCCAAACCGCAGTACAGAACTCGTCGACATTCTCTTACCCGGGATCAACGGCAATACGCACCTTGACGTAGTGGTAGCGCTATACCTCCTCAACCCGTCCGGGCAGCACGTGGCTCGAAACATTTCCTGGGCTGATCCATTAAAGTATGTTAAAGTATCTCCAAAGCCGGGAGTGGGCGCGTTACTGTGGCGGGGGAAGTTGAGGGTGAGAGCGGAGCTTCCGGTGAAGGGGATGGTGTTTATGGGGGAGGAGATGGAGTGGGGGGACAATTGTGTTGATTTGGTGCCGGGCGAGATATTGCAGGTGGGTGTTAAGACCGAAGGGAAGAAGAAGGAGGTGGGAGTGAGGTTTTATGGAGGTGGGGAGAAGGGGGTGGGAGTTAGTGTTGCTACTGAGGGGGAGTGGGAGGGGGTTGTTGTTGGGTAGGATGATGTTTTGTGATAGGGTAGGAGTTGGTCTTGGTTTCCAAACGTTGATATGGCTGCGCTTTTGCTGTGCACTTTCAGCGGCATAGGGGTTTTCTTGGTAGTTTAATTCACTTTTGAGTTTTTAAAACGGCAAATGTGAACCCTAGGTTTAGAGCCTGGTGTTTATAGCACCACCGAGCATTGCAGGTTTTGAACCTGCACTACAGTGTTTACAGCACCATTCTTAGCTTTAATGCTAAGAGATCGTTTACTTGGTCCGATGATATTGGCCACATAGTCACCACAGCCCTACCAAAGCCACCACCACGTCCGAAACCGATCACCAGCAGAAATACTCGCAAAAAGAATTAAATGTAATAACCGCATATTTCCAACCTGGAGTCCAGTGTTTACAGCACCCTTAAATGCAGGTTTCAAACCTTGGGTATTTACAACACTATGCTTAGCTTTCTAAGCTAAGAGATCTCAGTTCATTCTTGTCAATACGATGGCTTGTATCTACGATGGCTGCCATCACAGTCCAAACCGACCGCCTCATGCAAAAAGAACAAAAAATTGTAACCGCAGTTTTCTAGCCTGGGATATTGATGTTACAGCACCGGTTAAACAATTCAGGTTTCAAACCTGCACCATGCCCAGCTTTCCAGGCTAAGTGGTTACTTCTTGCTAATCCGATGATTTAAGCCCCGCCGCCGTGCCAATACGACATTCAGCACAGCCAAAAGCGACCGCGCATGTAAAATAACTAACGTCCATCTTGAATTCAGGCGCCGTGTCCAACTACGACCCTACGGCGAAAGTAATGCAAAAATGTGGCTACAGTAGGTTTCCAGCCTACAGTGACAGTGTTTACAGCGCCCTTACATTGATAAGAAGTGATCTCTTAGGCTAGAAAGCTGAGCATGGCGGTTGAAATACTTGACATTAACCACCGTGACCCCCTGGCCGTTATCGGCCTCCATAAATACCAAGTCCCGGGTTCGAAACCTGCAGTAGCTGTAAGCACTACGACCCCAGGCCGGAAACCTGCGTACCACTCACTTCTGTTGTCGCATGCGCTTCCGCTAGCGTGCGACACAAGCTCTGTTTGTGTGCTTCACCCTTGCTCACCTCGGTGGCCCAGGGTAAGTGCATAAATGAGAAAAATGTGAGAACCACCGGTTTGGAGCCCGGGAACTTGATTTAGTGTTTATGGCACCAATTGAACAGTGCAGGTTTCGAACCCGTGCTTTGGTATTTCTTGCACCATGTCCAGCTAAGCTAGGAGATCGCTTCTTGCTACTTCGACGTCCCCACGACCGAAACCGACTGCCGCACGCCAAAAGATGAGCAAAAAAGTGATCACCGCAGGTTTCCAGCCTGGGATCTTGTTTATAGCACCAGTGAACTTCCGTATTTGCAACACTAACCTGAGGTCTCGAACCTTGGTGTTTACAGTACCCGACGTTTATAACACTTGGTCTGCCAGCTAAGCCAGACAATTGTTATGGAATGATTCAAACTATAATAATGGAAAACAAGATATCGAGCTCGGAATGGAGCGAATTCAAAAGAATCACGCGTACGACGGAATCTACAGCAATTTACTGCCACAATCATCATCATTCAGTGGCACAGTTTTACTTTCGCCCAAGTTTCGGCCTCTACGGTCCTGTCTCGACCATGGTCGACCGAGCCACATATCGCTCGATCAATGGGTATGTGGGTTAAACTATGCGGCTATCTTTATGAATTCATCCACGACCTGAGGCCGAGCTTCTTGGCGCAACAACCGCGAGCTAAGTTACGTGCACTTTAATTGATCATGGCTAACCCCAGCTTCTCGAACCCTCTCTCTTCCAGATTGAAGATCGTGCGCGCTATTATACACCGTTCCAAATAGGCCGTGGCCCGATCGGATTTCAATCAGACGTTGCCACGTCAAGAACTATTCATGCCGCGTGCAATAACTACAGATAGCGGCGGGCGTCTGTTAATCTAGTGAGACCAAAAAATAGAACGGCGCGATTAAAATGAATGCTGTGCGGATCGATATCTCTGTTCATTTCAGCAGCAGCGGGGCGAATAATTAGACGTGTTTATAGACAAGCTACGGTACCGATTAATTGGAGCTGCGGTTAACCGGAACCGCGGCTAAGTGTTCACATCCAATTCAAACCTGCCAACTTGGGCGTTCAGAAAAAAGGGGTCATTTCAACCTTTGTAGGAAAAATGTCAGATATACATTCACCATTCACTGTCCCTTGCTTGCACATAGAGGGGTAGGTGATTTCTGTCAGACTATATTGCTCACCGACGAGAGGATTCCATCATTCAGTCTACCAAGGGCCTTTCATCTCCTATTCTGTCTCGCATTTAGGTATTATGCCAAGGATACTATCCGGTCTCTACATTCCCGCCACTGCCATGGAAGCGGGCATGCATTTGTACTAGCTAGCTAGTCGATTTGGGGCGACAACAGGCTGTATTGTGGCAGATAGAATCGGTCGAGTCCGGGCACTGCTTATGGCTGTTTCTGAGAACTCGTCAACTTTAGAGAAAATCCACAATGGAATTAGTCTACAGTGCTCTACATTCATTGCATATGCCGTTAAGAATAAATCTGGAACCCGTATGAAGAGGCTTTGTCGACACCAGCTACGGGATTGCAACCCGGTTGTACGAGAGAGGGCGGCAATACGTAAAAGCCCCCCAGGACCCCACTGAAGATCAGTATCTGGTGACGGGGAGTCGTTATGAAAATACTGACGAGAATACATCTGAAACATTCTCCAGCCCTACAAATTTAGTGCACATACAACTTCGACATAACTAGACAAACGGCAAGCGTGAAGATCTACGACTGTTCCCTAGGGAGCAAAAACTACAACCACAGTAAAGCATCGGATATTCTAACGTTGAACTATGGACTACGTAATCTACCATAGTACATGCTAAGTAACTAGTTACATACTTGGTAGAGATTTCCTTGCAAGAAGGCTGGAACCAAACCCCACAAGACCCGTCAAAATTCCAGGGATCAAAAGCAAATTTCGGCTGTTTCAAGTCGCTAACGCAGAGTATATAGTATTATCCAGACAAGCCTGTCGCGTGAATGGAGGTGCATAAACCCATAATTGATACATACTCAATCTCATCCCTTTTCCATCTGGTGCACCATTCTTCCACATCCCAAAATTGCCTTCTTATACAATTTTGGGTATTAATGTCCACGAAGAGATTGTTGATATTAGTGCATCGATTTAAATTTCCCACGAAGCGCAGGTCAATAGGAGAGTCGAACACATGAGCACGACATGGTCACTTACCTAGGGATTCTACTACCACCAGGCAAACAAAGTAGGTCCAAGACTAATCCTTGAATGCCCGTAGCGTAGACCACATCCCGAAGACCATTCATCGGGCCCGCACTGCATGCATCCGGAGGTCCACCCAGACGAATTCGAACCGAACTTGCCGTGTGACGACTCCCCGATACACGGAAACCATACCGAAGTATCGATGTCGTCATATTACACGAGTTCTCTGATTACTGCGCCAACCGCTTAATATATTCGGCAATTCTAAGACAACCGCAGGCATTAGTTATCTAGCAATATCTTCAAGGTGCACTTCCAGGTTCTCGGGTCTCGGTGGTCTACGTGATATTCGTGCCTTTTCAGTGTCCGCGTTAAGTTTAAATAATTGGTTCTGTATCCCCGTAGAGTTTCCCATCTGTCGCTGTCAAATCAAAATGATCGGTAAGCTGGTTTAGATGACGATGACATTTTGAGACTGCCCAAAATAGGAATGATCAATCGTCTCATTTTGATAGACCCATCAGTCGATCTAGGTGGGGCTGGTATTGACCCGTTTACCGGTAGTAGTACGCATGTCGCACATCATCTTGATGGAAGAAAGCAACTTTCAAAGGACCCGTTTCCCACGAGTTGACTACTTGAGAACACCCGACTCCACAATGGTGGAAGAAAGTATGGACAGAATTAGTTTGTATTTCTGCTCTGCGGCTCAAAGTGTTAGGACTTGCGCCTAAGAAGCGGTGAGGTCTGGGAGTCTTCAAGCCCGCACGCTTCATCTCATCCAGATGCGAAGAGGACTGGACTGTACTAAGCTAATTACAAGCTCACCTGCAGCACTATGAATTGCACCGTACCTGTAACCCATAAAGTATTGGATAAATATGTACATTAGAAGTTCAAGTCCTTAAGCTCCCAGCAGAGAGCTCTTACTCAAGACAGAATCTAGAGAATATTTTGGTCTTTCATGCTGGGAGCTAATGGTTACATATTTCTTCGAAATCTAACTAAAAACTGCTTTCTTGCCCAGCGAATAGCTCAAGTCTGGCGACGGAGTACTTTGGGATACGCAATGTGTGTAACAAGTGCGTGCACAGAATAGGTAGGTAGCCACAAGGATCTTTTTGATTGCCCCACTTCATTCCGGAAGCTGACAAGGTTTGGGACTTCGACGGCCCAGATTGCCGACGGAAAACTACTATCAAGCAGAGAGGCTTCCCAGCTGATAACAAACAACCTTCGCACCATAGAAGACTATTCCCTACCCCACAAATTTCGGGATCCTATCATCCTTCCATTCATTGACATTACCACATATTGCCTATACCCAGCTAGTACTGGCGTAAATACTAAACTTTTCCCACACGGCGTCGCATAACGGGGATTACGGAATAACTTACCAGACGAAACGCTCATTTAGTTTTATCCGAGAGGTTGATAATCTTTATAGACTGCACACCGGTCTTATGGTAGCATAGAGATATAATGGGCATTTCCAAGGTAATAGTAACTACCCATTTTCTTTCATTCCCACTGTGCCAGACCCGATTCCTCTGGCGAACCTTACATTCGCCACCCGAAGCTGTCATATTCGCAACCTATTACCTTTACATTAACTAGCGGGGTCATCACTTTCCTTTAGACTATTTACGCAAACCGTCGCCCTCGATTAGGCTGTATATTGTTTGATAAAGTTAGTTACGCCCAACGCCGACAATATGTTGCACACACAATACGACGCAGACTTCCCTAAGGTGCATTTACGGAGGGATGTTGACTCGCACAATGAATCCATTACCCGTCGAGGTACAAACGACTCGGACAAATCCTACGATGCACACGTTACGGAGCAGCAGCACATCACAAGCGTCGCACATGTCGCTTTCACAGACGCACTGTTGGCACAAAAGCCAAAGCCATTTACAAAAACGATGTTCAAGCTCTATTTCTTTTTGTTTGTGGCATTTCTGAATTCTTGCATCAATGGATATAATAGTAGTCTTATGGGAGGGATCAATGCAATGCAGTCTTATCAATCGTACGTCCCCAGATCATTTTCTATCTCCGACGGTATTTGGGCTGATTTATCTTGGTGAAGATACTTTCATATGAAGACTGTGGGATCACAGACAGGATGGGTTTTTTCGGTGTATACGGTAGGGAATATTGTTGGCTCGTTCTTCTGTGGACCCTTCACTGTAGGTTTCTGGACGTTGGCCCCAGAAATGCAGCATAGGCTGATATACATTCAAGGACAGGTGGGGACGACGCTGGGGACTGTTCATTGGGGCGTCCATCATCATTGCAGGCGCATGTGTTCAAGCTCCGTCCACCTCACAAGCGATGTTTATGGGGGGCCGCTTTATCCTCGGATTTGGAGGTGATTTTGAATCCTATATAATCGCCTCAACCGGATGTTGACTTCGGGTATCATGATACAGTGGCGACTTGCACAACTGCTGGGCCGGCATACGTCGCCGAGATGGCGCATCCTGCCTGGCGTGGTACTCTTGGAGGCCTTTATAATACGTTTTGGTAAAATACCCGTCATCTAGACTTGCTTGGCTTCTGTGGTCGGCCGGAATATCCTGTTCATATAGGCTAATACAAATTATAGGTTTATGGGTGGCATCCCAGCCACCTGGACTATCTTCGCGACGCAAAACCTTAGTGGAGAGCTATCATGGCGGTTACCGCTTTGGCTCCAAACTATTGCAGCTGGTGGTGTGTTAATAGGATGCTTGTTTTGTCCAGAGACCCCACGATGGCTCATATCAAACGGCCGACACGCAGAAGCCATAAGTGTCATTGCAAAGTATCATGGAGAAGGCGACAGAAATTCACCCATTGTGCTGCTATCCTACCGGGAGATGGTTGAAGAGATTGCAACCGAAGGCTCCGACAAGCGCTGGTGGGATTATGCCTCGCTCTTCAATACCAAGGATGCATGGTGGAGAAATGCTTGTTGGATGGGCATGGGGCTTTTCGGTCAGGTATGCTCAATATATCTTTTCCCGCAATTTACCATGACCCAACTGACAATCACACCCAGTGGTCCGGCAACGGTGCTGTCTCGTACTTCTTACCAGTCCTTCTTGACACCATCGGGGTGAAAGAAGAGCGGACGCAGCTCCTGTACAACGCTTTTCTGAACGTAATCTCATTTGTGATGGCCTCTATCGGCTCACGCTTTGTGGACCGTATCGGCCGTCGACCCATCCTCCTAATCGGAACTTCACTGTTTGTCGTCTGGTGGACCATAATAACAATTCTCACTGCTATCTACGCGAAGCAGGACAACGATAATCTTGCTGGCTCTCGTGCGGCCATCGCTTTCATTTACGTGTTTGGAATCACTTTTAGTTTTGCGTACACCCCATTGCAGACCCTGTACCCAGTCGAATGCCTCTCGTATTCCGAGAGGGCGAAGGGACTTGGTATGTACAATTTGATTGTTAATATTGCGTCATTCTTTAATGTGAGTACGAACCTTTGAAGCATAGAATATTGAGAATATCTACTGACATGACACTGTCGTCAGACGTATGCAATACCCACCTCGTGGGAAAAAATTACCTGGAGATTCTACTTTCTATATATTGCTTGGGATTTTTTCGAAGTGATCTTCATATATTTTTTGTAAGCCCCTCCATTCTCCTTCTCCATCAGATGGGTGTAGCTAACTGAGAGTAGTTTCGTTGAAACCAAAGGCCGCACACTCGAAGCAATCAACGAGATCTTTGAAGCACCATATCCCAAAAAGAGATCAATACAGAAACACATTGTTGTCTTGACGGGCGAGGGACTAGTAGACAAGGGGCTGGATGACCAATCCTGATATTGCGCGCGCCCCTCATATGAGTTTATTCCTTTTGTCACCTTTATTTGCAGCAGTATATTATTGTACGAATACCATGTTGACGCATTTGCTGTTTTCTTTCTTGGTGAAGCGTGTTAATTTCAACACTACAACCAGTTGGAAACATACGGTACCGCAGGGGAGTAACGAGGAGTCATGTTTTATTGATTTATTTTTTTTCGGATTTTGTACTTCATTATGATTTTGGTAGGAGAGGTCTCGAGTCCGGATCCCATAACAGACGGTATAAAGCCCGCTTTTGTTAGGCTCACCACGTTTATGATATTCTTGAAGAGTATAGAGTGCGGGCACTAGAACTCCCTCCCCCACTACTCGAAGAGTTTATAATTATTCATTCCTTCAGGGATCTAGATGTTTCTTTAGTTTTCTTTGATATCTCCTCTGTATCTAGAACCTACAATAACTTTTCTCACCCATAAGTAACAATTGGATTAATATTAAAAGATTCAGTTCAACGTTTTTTTATTTCTTTCTAGTAGTGGTTATGGATAAATCGCAATTATAACGCGATTATTTGTAAAGCACCCTTATAAAACTTCCCATAACCTGCGGAAAAGCTAAATTTTTACATCAGGCCGAATATGCTTGCAAATCCGACTCATTAGGGACTATTGTCTTGCACTATCCCAATCTTCAGGCGGTGACGCTAACTCCGTGAGGTAATGGATACCAGCAAAAGTAGCTAGCGTCAAACAATCTGGCTGTTCTAAATCTTAGTCGGATAAATATCCATCCATTCAGAAGCTTAAGTCCACTTCACTCCTACAACAAATTAAAATTATGCATTTTCCCGAGGTACCCATAAGCTTATTATATTAATTACCAACGACAAGGATATTTTTTCTATAAGCGAAGCTACCAATACAGTGTAATGCCACAAGGACAGCTACCTGCAGTTGTAATAGCACTTACACAACAGGGATTACTCCAGAGTACTCGGTCATGAAAAGTCAGTCCATTTCTAGAACAAACTTCCACCAAACGGGAAATTATCAGAGCGCTACACACTAAACTGGGTAAAGCGCAGGAAGAAATTTGTAGATTTACGGCGAATAGACATTGTCTCAGCCTCCTTCCCCCAGTCAATAGCCTGGTCGCACAGCAAAAACTGACTTCCAGAAATGGGGGGGTCCGGACTGACCTTCCATGACCCAGTATATGTACCACAAACACCCCTTAGGAGACAAGGTGCACCCACCCCGAAATACAAAAAGTAATGGGAAGAACTAACGGATAAGCAGATATTATTGTCAATCTAGACTATCTTCTCCACTTCTGTGAGTATTCGCAGTACCTACTTGGAATGTAAAACATGGGGAGCCACTCAGTAGCAACAAGTATCCACTAGCTCACCCAAGTACCGCAAACTAAGGTGAAAGTAGCTTTGTACCCCCGGATAGAACGAGGCCTCTTGTGAGCGAGAAGTGGGTTGACCTGGGGAAGCCTGTGGATAATGAGGGTAATGTGCGAGTATGTGAGTACGTGAAAGAAATGAGGTGAAGTCTATTGTGTACAGTTCTAGGGTTAGAATGCAGGGTGCGCACGTGGTCATTGCATTTCTCCCTCTTACTGTTTCTCCAAAGTTTATTGTGAACAGTGGTTAATTTTAATCAAAGGCAGTGATTCTGCAGAAGTCCTCAGCAGCCTGTCACCCGCCTCCTATTCCTATTTCGCTTACTCTACCATCGCCGCCGCTAGAGTCTCGGACCGCTGACTGCTGCGCCAGCACCAGTACGAGACTACCGCCGCTAATGAGTTCTCGCAACCCCGATAATCTAACCGACAGCACCAGCGCTTGCACGTGTTAGTGTAATTGTAGGGGTGGAAAAGTGTGCGTACTAGCACGCCTAGCGAATCCTACGTAACTACGGAGCGCGATGATGGAATGACATTACGCTATATACGAGAAAAGTACATCGCAATCCTGTGTTTAGATGCAGAAGCGTCTTTCGCATCCACTGTCTCAGTCGCAATATATCTACGAAACAAGCCTCAACAGGCAGGACAATTATATCAGAACTACAGGTATAAACGTGAGAATAGAATAACGCCTATATGGAAATCTTCTGTCTAGGCTGTCTAGTAGATGACATGCTCTGTATAGTGGATAGAATTTTGACCTGTGATAACCAACGCCGTTGGTAGGTTTGTCATGCATGCGATTCATGACAACTTCTACTACAGTCAATACAAGCGTTGGCTTGCTTTTTAACTGCTGATGTTTTCAACATTTGCGGATTTATCAAGAATGTCTTACGATGTAGGATATCGCGGAGCATATCAAAGCGGTTCGTCGGACACGAGGAGAAGGTGGTGGTGGTGGTGTTAATTTGTCGTTCTAATACTTTGTTGATAAGTCTTCCTACCCTCCGGGTAGTGTTGTATCAATCTAACTCTAAAGGAACATATTGCGCGCCGCTGGTGTCTTCGCGATGCGTAATGTTCTTAGCGGCGGATGTGATTCTATGACCACCGCTGCCGATATATGACACGTCCAAAAACACTGCCATACTATCTAAAGCTAGTCTTCATCCTTCCTACACGGCTATTCTAACCTCTCCTTTGCAAACCCCCCATATAAACCTCGCTCACCCACTCTCCAACCCGTTCTCTCGTATCCTCTGGCATCACCATCTCCTCGACTCCCCACCTTGTCGCCGCCCTTTCCGGGCTTCCCAATGCTTCATACTGCCTTGTTAACTCCTCTAGTGATTTTTCCTTTCTCAATCCCCGTCCTATGTGCGACTTCTACCCCTCCCTGCGACGGAAGACTCCCCCACTCCGCACTCGGCCACACAGCCCGCTTTCTTGTTTCCCTCGCATCACAAATGATCCCTCCAGCCACACCATAGCACCGCCGCACAATAACCGAAATTATCGGTGTCGTCGTACTGTAATATACACGCACCATATCCACGCCCCGTTACATTATCGCCGCCTTTTCAGCCGCAGTTCCAACTGCGAAGCCAGGACAGTCGATCAGCAGTACGATGAGGAGTTTGAACACATCGCAGAGCTTTAGGTGTTTCGAGATCTTCTGGCATCCCCGTGCATCAAGGGCGCTAGCATTGACCATTCCGTTGCACGCGATTATGCCGATGGGAGAAGTCGCGAGCCGAGCGAGACTGACGATAGCAGTGCGGCCCCAGAGAGCGCCGGTCTCAAAAAAGTTGATCCACAATCTCTAGAATGGAGGTTATCACAAAAATGAGTGCGGCGCAGCGGGGGACGAAGAGTTTAGCGCTAGTAATTTCCGGGTCGGTGGGTCGGTGGGTGGGGAGAAAGTAGGGAGCTCGCGCGTGCCGTAGGACGGGAGGTAGGAGAGAAATCGACGGGTCTGGAGGAAGCAGTCGGATTGCGAGGAAGCGAGGTTGTCGATGGTGCCGTTGCTGCAGTGGAAATGGACTCCACCGAGGTCGGGAAAGGATAGAGATTCTTCGAAGGTGGCGGCTTCGACAATCTTTGGACCCGCGGCGAAGAGGTAGCCGACGTCGGAGGCGACCACTGAGAAGTGGTAGATGCTTGCCCGGGCTGCACCGAGGCCTATGACGGATTCGAAGAGCGCGACACGCTGGGGATGCCAGCGTCCAGTTGTCGGGTCTACGGGTTAGATGGGTGGAGGTGGGAAGATAAACACACTACGTGTTTGAACAAAAGATACAGCGACGGTAAGTGTGTGTAGCCTAGCCGTTGTAACAGATCCTCCGCCTTGCAGAGCTATGTTGAGGGTAAGTGCGCACTTGGCACTAACATACACGAGACTTAACAATCAGACATCCCATCTCCAACACCAACTTCTCCACGTAAATCTGCCATCATTAACCCGTATCTCCACTTTATTCCCTACTACCACCGTCTTCTCTAGAAGCGCGCCATCCGCATGTCCTGCCCTAACGCTATGATCATCCGCCGTTACCAGCACTTCTGTTTCTCAATCGATTCGGACTCTTGAACGTTATTGCTCGGCACAAAACCCGCCACATTCACCCCACGAGCATCCCATTTCAGTCCCTGTAAGTGCACCAAACTCTTGGAAGCTATGGGTCGAGGAGGAGGCCGATGCTTTCTTACACACATAGCTTACCGCGTGTTTTTTGCTGGATGTAGCCCGAGCTGTTGGCGTCAGGGTTGCTTGATTATCGAGATTTGTGAAATGATATAGGACCAATCAGCAGGTTTCGGGGCGATTTGTGAAGTAAGCTAGGAGACGGCGCTTGGGAGCGCAGCCTGGTCCGTTGTCGTTTGGCATGATGATGATAAGAGAGAAAGCAGAGGTTGATTGGGCACATCTGATAACCTTAGCAGATAGGGGACCTCGGTGAAGTACCTGCACATGTAAGACAGCTGAGATCGTTGTCTAGCTAGCTAGCCTACATGCTTCCCCACAATTCCCATAATCCCTAACCCAACATAACTACATATCATCCTATCCTCGTCTACTACTCGCCAATGTTCTCTCCAATAGACAGTCCCATTATAGCGACCAAGAATATAACAGCCTAGCACCTCCTCCCTCTCAAATCACCAAGCCCCTGGTAGCAAATCGGTACCTTCTTCCATCCTTCACCCCCCCTCCTCCCCCATCACTCACTAACCAACCCTTTTCAGTAGTGAGACTGCAATCCGCATTTTCCACGCCGCCTGCGAGCTAATAATTCAAACTTTCACCCTACACACTGTTTCTGACACCCATTACACTCACTCATCGCTCCCTCTCCCTTCCTCCTCTTCTTTCCTCGATATCCCCTTAATCCTCTCCCTCGCATCCAAAGCCGGCGTCGATACAGTCCATCCGGGCTACGGCTTCCTCTCGGAATCTGCCACCTTCGCTCAACGATGCGCGGAAGCAGGAATCGCCTTCATCGATCTGACCACGCGGGTACTTGAAGTAACTTGCAGCACAACTCTCGTGCGGAGGGTTGCAGTGTCGAGTGGGGTGCGCGTGCTTGGTGGATCAGAGTAGGCTACAGACAATATCACCACTGTGCTCTCATCGGCAACGAAGCTAGGTTTTCCGGTGGTGGTGAAAGACGTCGAAGGTGGTGGCGTCGTGGGATCCGCCTAGTACAGACGACCGACAACCGTTCAGATGCGTTCCGAGGGTGCCTCAACAAGTCGCCGTTACGGCAGGTATTTATCGAAAAGTGGCAGGAGCAGATACAAGGCACAGGCGCATACTTTTTGGAGATCAATCCCCGGCTACAGGTTGAGCACACCGTGACGGAGAAAACTTTTGCTACTGGGTCTGATGGTAAGGCACACAAGTCTCCTGTATATATCTCGAGTCTTTCTATCTTCTCTGTACCATAGTCTATACATATAGTTCTACCCATATCATAACATTTACTTCAAGTCCAAAACAAGCGATGATGTATTATGCATTGCTATCAACAGCACTGATAGCCTCCATATACATACACTTCGTCTTTCCATCTCAAGAAGCGCATGCTGCTTCAAGCAGCGGAGCGAAGCTTTTTATTAAATTGTGAACCGTAGCAACCCTAAGCAACGAGTTACGTACGGATGATTTGTAGCCAAAGAAATTTTCAGCTAGGCTAAAGCTCTACATTCACTTGAGCCTAGGTATTTCAATCTGAAGGTGTTCAGCTATAGTGAAAGAATCAGCTTTCAAGGCGGGGCTGGAGCCTCTATTGGTCTAAGACATATGCGAAGCCTATGCGATTCTCAAACTGGCGCATTAGGCAACAGCGGAAGAATGCGCACACAACAGATAGCACCGCCGTGCCGACGCACTCTGCAAATACGCCTCAAAATTTGATTGGTGTTGATAGGATCTCCAAAAGCAACCCGACACGCATGTATCGGAGAAAACATTATCCCTTTGCCGGTAGCGGGCCCTTCGGTGGGCCCACTTTCGGATCCCCGGCGCCTCTTTTGTTATTACACCACAACCACCCACTAAGACCCCCCTAGAGTAGCACCAATTGAGAGTTAACTACCTGGAGCTTCAATATGTAAATTCTCAGCCAGTGTTTGGCAATTCTGTGTTGTTGAGTGAATGTGTTGCATTTGTGCTCTAGTGGGGCTGACCAGGACCAAGATTTATGATAATTAGCCCTCCATTTCCCACCAATAAGTCCCAATGTTATGGGCAACAAGCTATAAGCTATTCTGAAGTTTCTGAAGTTAATTAGTATATCAAATATAAAAAATCTCGCTCCAATTAGCTTTATGGGATATCACTTGGCTGATACGACTGGCAATTGTTGTATGAACTTGACTGAGCTAAGCTTTAGCTGAGCTGATGTTAAGGTATGTAGCTAGTAGGGCATAAGGCACCTAACTATCTTGTATATATCTCGAGTCTTTCTCCTGCTCTTCAGTCTCTGTATCTTAAGTCTATTCACTCAGTTCTCCCCTTTTATATTTCAACAGCAATTACCACACCCCACAAGTCTACCAGGCCTCAATGAGCCTTCTAACCTCTGAATATAGTACTTAGGCATGTGTGTACCACTTGGGTAGAAAATTGGACAACTTATCCCCACTCAGGATAGCACAGAAATTATGGGGTTGGTTGAACAGGGGTGAAAATGGCAGTTTACAGCTCAGTGCGCAGCCAAGGAGTGCTCTACACACTTACAATCTTTCTTTTATATTATCTAGTGTGTGTAGAATTATTTTATTTCTTCTGGGCTCATTTGGCTGAGTTGTGGTTGTGAAAATGGGATTTTACAAGCAGGCCCATTGGTGGGTCCAAACCCGCTTACCGGCAAAGGGATAAGTCAAGCGGTCCCCCAGCCGCGGATGGAGCTTACAGTCTTTTTCCCCACCACTCAAGCAAGATGTACCGTGCTCAGAGGTTCTTCTCATCGCGCGCCAGAAGTAGAAATGGTAAACCTCGACCACAACTCCTCCAGCAGCAGGTCACAACCGACACCAGTCAACTCATGAAAGTTTCCATTGGGGAGGAAGTTTCGGATATTGAATCAAAGAACGACCTTATAGAAGTCTTTAAGAAAATTGACGCGACGGTAGTTATATTTTCTTTCTCAAAAATTCGCACTGCATTCATCTCTAATAAAGTAATGGCAGAGTGATCCAGTGACTTTCAGGTATTCACCCAATAGTCTAGTATACATTCAATGTTCTAATAGGCCAAAGGTACCTATGGGACTATTGTACAATAAATACGGCCCTTTATTAGCCAAGTTCACAACAGGGATTCCCGGGAGGATAACCAACCCAACTGGCCTCCCAGATTTCACAACAAAGCTCAAAAACAATAACTGCAACTGCGAAGAGTGTCTCCAGGGAAAGCACTGTGGTATTTCACTCAATATCTGAGGCCATGGATTATTTTATGATAGTAAAATATACTTATACAAATATCTTTTAAGTCGAGCTTGTCTGGAGGCTCAGATCCCATATTTGCCGAAGGTTCTAATCCCCGGCGATGTATTTAGTTTTCTACCTTTTTTGACTCGATTGATACCCAGACCTTGGTCAGTCGTCTCGGAGTAGTCATAATATGGATGATGCCCAATGGGTAGAAGTATCGCTCGACGAAAATACAGTTGTCATTTATATACCGGAGCTTACTCCCTCAGAAGCCGGAGGCGAAACTTCGGCAGTGGTACACGTCGGACTTTCGTTCGTAAAGCAGTGAGGTTTTTCCTCTACATGTCCGACGAATCTGGAAGAGTTTTCGGCTTCATCGCTAGTGCGAAACTGACTGCCGAAATATGTAACGAATGGGGCACACTTATTCAGTGCTGTAAACAATTGCTTTCCTATGCTGTATGCCCCCTATAAGCTAGAATTTCAATCATTATGACCATAGGTCTTAACAATTTCATAGGGCCGAAGAATACTCAGTGAAGATGGACAGATACCCCGACACCTTCTTCGTTCTTTGACCAAAGTTGCAGATCTCTCTCAGCGACTAGAAACAGCGCAGAGGCAACAACACTAGAGTATACAGTCTCTTGGGGCGCAGGTTCGGCATTCCATGTACAGAAACTTCCGCATCCAAATCGATAAATCATATGATCGGAATATCGGTACCGAGCAAGAGTTATCACAGTTGGTGCGTGTGAGTGAAGAGATTGAAAACAAACTTACAAGGAAGGTTGACAATCTCTTTCAAAGGGTAAGCTTCTCCCCGTGGCATTGATCCCAAAATCCAACCTAATCACTATTTTAAATAGGCGACAAACATCATGTCCATCGACGAGGCCTACAAAAGCAGCCAGAATGGTTCGAGCATGAAAAGGTTGTCTTGGATCACTGTAAGCGGCTAAGTACGTGTTTGTCTAAAGGGTATAGCTAATTTATTTTCAAGTTCATATTTTTACCACTGCTTTTTGTCGCGGTATGGCCCCCGAACCTCAACTTTATGGGTTATAGTCCTGCTGAATACTAATCTCTACGGAATGAATGTCGGTTCGTCAGCTCCAGTTAATAGATCGCCTCTGCCATTTGCATTGCTGACAACGAGTGGCCATAGATCTTCTTGCAGACAATCCCTCATGGACAACTTATTTTTACATTGCGATACCAGTATTCTTCGCAGTTATCGTTTGCGTGATATGTCTGAAGAATATACCAGATACTTGGCTGTCGTCTTTAAAATGATATTTCACAACCTTTAGAAAGTTGAGAGCCAATCGCATGCGCAATCCTAGATATTTGGATGAGGAAAATCAAAGCCAAACGTCAGCAGTTGATATGTTGCACGGCAATTGGGTTTCACTCGTAGACACCGCTCAGAACAGCTCATTGTACCTTATAGATTCTTTGCTCGGTATTGGAGTCAACGTCGAGTCGAGAAATGGCCAGGGCTGGACCGCAATGCAAACAGCAGCATCTAGAGGACATCGGAAAGTGGTGGAGCGACTCTTGTCCAAAGGAGCCAATGTCAACGCAGCGTCTTCGTATTCATATGGGCTAACAGCACTACAAGCAGCGGCACAGGGTGGTCATCTAGAAGCGGTGAATCTACTGTTATCTAAAGGAGCCGAAATCAACACAGCACCTTCGGAGCTTTATGGACGAACAGCACTTCAAGCTGCGGCAGAGGGTGGTCATCTAGAAGTGGTGGATATACTGTTATCTGAAGGAGCCGAAGTCGACGCAGCGCCTTCGTATTCACATGGACGAACAGCACTACAAGCAGCAGCACAGGGTGGACATCTGGAGGTGGTAGAACGATTGCTAGGCAGCGGGGTGGACGTCGAGTCGAAAACTCACAACGGGGAACAGCACTACTCCTCACGATTTGTTCAAATCACCATCGTGTTGCCGAAAGATTACGCAACACAGGAGCGACATGACCGAGTAGTTTAGGCCACACCTAAACTTCAGTGCACTTACGGGTTCAGATTAGGGTAAAGCAGAGTTCCTACGATAGGGTGGTAAGACGGTGCGAAGAGCTGCCTAGTAGGTCTTATTTAATCAGGAGGGCGAGTTTATTGGAGTTTACGTTTTTTATTATATGAAAAATTTGTGAAAGTCAACTTGTGGGTGTGGAGAGTGAGGCGATATAGTACGTGCATGAGGTTACGGTGATGGCAAATTAATAGATACCTGGGCAGTTACTCGTGGAAACAAAGTCAGGGCTTTTTCCTTTGTGTTAGGTTCAAGTTGAAGCAAGTTGTGAAGTTGAAGAGGGCTTTTGCAATCATCGCTCTGTGTATGCGGGTATTTCCGAGAACAACTACTGGATAGTCAGACTCCATTTTAAACTTTTGGTGAATACTCAAGTAGGTATGTTATGGCGTTTGCGATCTGCAATTGCGAGGCAACCTTTGTCGAGCTTCTCCCTTCTCTAAGTCCTATCTAGGAATTAGTAGTAAGTTGGAGATACTATCGCCGCGGGCACAACATAAACCGACTGGTACAAGTAAACGAGTAATTACTCATGTAACTCTACATGTAGACAAAGATACTTTTGGATCACCACTAGGGGGCTAACCCTCTATATGTTGCTATATGGGGCGCTGCACACCTGCCCTACAACTCCTAAATGAGGCGTACAGAGGGTGTCCGCTCCAACCAAAAATTAGGCAAGATCCACGTACAATGACATCCATCTATGTAGAGGCCCATATGCGCATGTATGGCTCCCCAAGAAAATCTTGGCAATGTAAGCACCTGCACCCCACCAAAAAAATCAAGTGAACTCCACATATATTTTCATCCACCGACATAGATGCCCATATTTGCACATACGCTCACCTTGAAAATCTTGCCCGAGCCACAACGACGCCAGTGCCTGAACGCATCATATATGGCCATCCAAGTCCATACCTATCTGTACATGTATGTAAACATCCGACTATATATTCACCAGGATCGCCTTGCACAGAATTGAGTTATCATATATTTCCCTGTATCTCTATCTGTAAGTTCAACTCCATATTTCAACACCATCTTGCAGTTGCAACCTCGTACAGTATCACATCTTCACAAACTCAGCTAGGTAGAATTAGGTGCCTGTAATAGCCCGGAATGTGCTGTATTGGCCTATATGTGCATGTATATTCAAATAACGTATTACCCACGTTACCCGGCATTCTACACCACCACCACCACCACCACCACCACCAATGTCAACAGGTTACCTTTCCATCTTTACATCTCAAGGAACAGCATCAACTCTATTCGGTAATGGGATCACAAAAACTCTTTGCTGCAAAGGTGTCGTCAGCCTACCCAAACTGCTCTCTACAAATTCCAACTGCTCTGCATTCCAAAGACAACCCCAACTGCAAATGTCTGACGACGAAGGCGAACATCACGAAGTGGTGGAGGATGCTGATGACAACCTAACGGTTTCCGATATCTCAGATCCGATTATCAAGGAGTTTATCGATGAAGTTCTGTTACTGGCGCAAAGAAAAGCTAACAATAGTATGAAATACTCGGCCCGCAATATAGTCATGGCCGACAAACTTATCCTTTCATCGTCAATCAGACGGATGAAGAAGGGGGCTGTTACGCCGTTCGCATTGGCGCTGAAGGAGGAGAGAAACAATGCTCCTGTCCACATGTTGCAGTTGCAGCCCAGAGTGAGGAAGAATGGAAAGCCAGGTCTAGATGGCAGGTATGCCAAGTGGGTAAAGATGCAGTTCGATCTGGAAGAAAAGAACACACACTATAGAGAGAAGGCAAAGATGATCAACGAAGACCCAGACCGAGAGGCTGCCGGGTTGATCGACATGAAGCTATACCAGTTGAGGAGCTTACGGGAGCTTGGAAAGCTTGTATGTTTGAAGATATGATCCCTATCAATTGATACATTTGACCTAATCTGTTCTAGGTTGTCGATCTGGCGGGTAGAGACATACACACCATCTGCTTGGCTACGCCAAGTGAAAAGCTCAAACCATTCCTCTACCGTACTGGTGGGCTAGCCAAAAACTTCTCGCACCTCTTGACGAAGGATAATCTGAATCATGATGACTTTGTCAGTGGTACTAGAGGAGGTTTGATCAATAGGGATGGGAGCAAAGCTGGCGCCAAAGATTCTGAAAAGGCGAAGAATCGTTTCAATACGAACCTTGCTCGAGAAGAAGAGGAGGGCGGTAGGGTCCGCGACACATTGCGAAAGGATCTTCCTGGAAAGCTCTGTACATTGATAAGTATGTACCCTCAATATCTCCGGTGGCATACCTATCGGTTAATGGACCGGTATAGACGAATTTAATATCACACTGAATATCGTTCCATTGAAAAAGCTACCAAGGAGAGTTGGTGCAATGAAAGCTGCGATGACAGAGAGGAAGATGAATTGGAAGCATCCATGGGCCGATGACGTTGATCTAGAGAAAAGGTTGACATCCACCGACCTCAAAGATATGAAGCTTGTGAATGCCGCTCTTAAGGCTTCAACTCTCGAGCCCATTGACCTTCGTAGATAGAATTCATTGTAGATTGCTTCTGCATAATAAAAATGGATTTGTTTCTCAGGTTGCTATTCTTAACAATCGTCAATATGAGCCTATAAATACAAATATGGCCATATACATACACTTATATCCACTGTGCACTCAACTGGAGAGGTTCGGCATATAACTGCCTGTATTTGCATATATGTGCGTATAAATGTATATAGACCCTCATGCACAGAAACGCAACAAAAAGGTTACATATGTATATATAAATGTATATATATGTATGTAGCACTTCCTACAGTTATATTTCAGACTCAGGAAGTTGCCGTAGCAACACCCTAGTATTGTCATCAACGGGTTGCCATCATAACGCATCGTCTCCACAACGCCCACCAGTCGTCCTCAAACCACCTATACATCGCATTCATAACAACTCCATATCGGCTGTCCAACACGGTACCCCACATACGACTCAATGGCAGCAAAGACACTCAGTGCCCCTCCACCGAAAAGGTACAGATGAGGGGAATATGGAGCACATGTGGTGACAGGTGGCCCTACAATGAGGAAGAAAGTTTTGAAGTTGTACGAGAAACAGTCGAAAAGTGGGCAGCAGACGAAGATAAGCGGCCAAGTTCAGCCGTATGGGTAAAGAGAGGTGGCAGAGAACGGCGCCAGGAAGTGCACAATCTCATCAACTTCAACTTCAACCAGTTCAACGATCACGACGAATACTTCGAGGGTAGAGATGCCGGCATACTGCAAGATCCAGCTGTTCTTAATCTCTGAGTATGGCAGCAGAGGGTGCAGGAGAGGGGCCGGCTTGCAGAGAATTGGCAGAAAGCGGAGCGGAGGCTAGCGGAAGTCGAATCTGGCCGCAGGCTCCCACTGTGCGCCTGTTCATCGAGAGAGATCGTGGATGTGATGCACATCGACCCTGGCTGTATGTATATTGATCTGGATTAAGTGGCCATCATCTAACATCATACGGTCTATTACTTAAAACCAGTCTCTTACTGCGTCTGCAGATCAGCGAGTGCACAACTACTACAGGATTCATCATTCTTTCCATAAACACCAGTCAAACCTTGGACGGTCTTTGCGATGAGGTTTCTGCAAGTCTTTCACTACCAATGTGTATGTGGTGCAATATTCAAATTGGCCTGGGCAGAAGGCTAGCGCGAGTTCTTTGAAGAAGAGTTGGGCCGGATTATCCCCAGCTTCTACCAAGATGTATGAATACCATACTATTGTCGAGATTAACAGCTAACATCAATTAGTTGTTAGAGGCGTATCACCACTAGATTGCAGTTGATTATGAACAGAAGACGCGCCTATATGAATGCTTAGACGCAATTGAGAGGGATATGATATCACGGCCGCCAGGGGAGCCTCCCGATGCTGATATCCCTCAATAACCTGTACCACCGCCACCAGGGGAGCCTCATGATGCTGATATTCCTCAAGAACCTCTACCGCCGCCACTACGAGAGCCTCCCGATGCTGATGGACTTCAAGAATCTCTAGCACCGCCACCGCCCAGATGGCAGGAAGAAGTGCGAGAGAATGTATGTCCGTGTTGCTTCAACTTTCGGGAGTTGCCTAGCAATTTCTCTGTTGGGATTTCAGTTGATGGCAACATGCAACATAAAGCGCTTCCGGGATGGAAGCCCATGGGAGTTTGAGCTATTGAGATCGAAACGGTTTGTGTGCATGCAAGAGCGAAGCTTCTCATTGGCCACTGATGCCCAGAAGAAGATCGCAGAGGCCAACAAGCAGTGACGGGAAGAGATGGCCTGTGGACGAGCATCTTCAAGGCTGCGCAAGGATGGGATACAACGACTACAAATTGCGCTTCGAAAGCAGTTTTGGACGAATCTGGTTTGGTAGAAGCAGTGTGCTTCCATGGCATCGGATTGTGGTTCTTAAACATTCATGCTACAGGAGAGCGTCATACACATGTTGTCGCAATCCTCGAAGAAATCTACAATGAGCGCAGCAATATTGACTGCATACGGCTTTGCTGCAATGTAGGATGCACATTTGAAACCGCAATGAAGACGCTGCTCTCCGGAAAAAATATCACACCATGCATTGGACGCTTCCATCCACTTTGACATGGTCTTTCGTGCCAGGTAAACTATAACACAACTAGGACTACTGGATTTGGCTTGATGGTAGGCAAAGTGTTGGAGCAACTCTGGTCGTATATTCAACATCTTATACCATCTGGCAGAGTCCCCAGTTCCCCAAGAAAGCAGCAAGAATTGGATTCATGCTTGCTATATCTAGCGCAAAGGATGAGGGAGATAATGGGGCTCAATTTACAAAGGAGATGGAAAAGGATGAATGAGATACGAAAGAATGCCTTAGATAATCTGGAATGGATAATTGGAAGGCGCGTTCCGAGCAGGACAGATGATGATGGTAGCTTCAGGCCAGAGAGCATGATTACCAATGAATACCTGGAGGAACAGTATGCCCAGCAAGTGCTGTATTATAGAACGTACCAGTATGTATGATCTCAGACGAGCAATAGCAGTAGTGATGAGAATCCAGGAAGCCCGGAACAACACCGCAAGACGAAATCTTTGAATCTCTCAAAAAGGAAGAAGAACAATGCTATGATCTGTGAGAAGCAATGAAGCGACGCCAGCTTGCCGAAATGTGGAGAACAATTGGAAATCGGTATAAGAATGACCCAACATACCGTACAAAACTTTATCAGCCAGCTGCCAGTCTAAATATCAACACACTTGCAACCTTTAGCAATAGACTGGAGGCCATGAATCGCACTGATTGCCTGCTGGAAATGTATGAGACAAACCGTAATGACTGGGGTGTCGATGGTGAGCTATATGGCTTCTATCAGAGGAGATTCATTCGAAAAGAGCTTTACAAGCTACAGGGAAAAACTATCCATGTGGTCACAGAATGTACAGCGAAACAGTCGATGCTCCATAAACACGTCAGGGGCCTGCGAGAGTCAAAAATGTTTCTGGAGAGTTTGAACAAATGGTGGAAGCAGTTGGACGACATCGTCAACAAGTATAACGACGAGGCTACAAGATTGGAGGGGCTAGGAATTCGAGATATCCCATGAAAACTTAGTTTCAAGTCATTAAAACGGGATGGCCTGAGGAATGAAGAGATATGGTTTTTGGATCGCATGCAATCATGGGCAGACTGGGCAATCCATGAATACGTCAGAGAAGGAACCGACTCGCATTTCAGGCTGGGGAGAGTGGAGGAAGAGCACATGCAACTGCAGCTCTATTATGGAAGGATGAGGTTATGGTTAATGCATCACACCAGCATCATTCTACTCTATCTAGATGCAAGCCCCCAAGATACCTTAACAAGAAAATCCTTTATACGCTTACTACTTAATAGGCTTCGGGGAGTGGCATCTCTTAAACGTAAGTAGTGGGTTCCGGTACCCCCGCTCGAGTCCAATGGTTTGGAAAGTTCGTACATATAATTGGTAATCAATGGCATCTGCTGATGTCAGTGAATAGACCTTGCCATGGGAATCAGGGCCCGATTATCTGCATTGACTGCTGCTGCTAAAACTCCGAACCCTGATGAGGACATAGGCAAAGATAATGGCTTGCTGGAGGGCGAGGAGGATGATGAAAATGATCTGCCTGGTACACCCGAAGAGAGAGACATGGATGATGAGAGCGAGGAGAAGCTTGCAGAAATGCTAGAGAAATTTATAGAATCTCAGGACGAGGAAGATGCTGAAGGGGATGGGGCTCAATGCCGGCATCGAGAGCAGAACAGCGACCTCAAAGACGTGGACCTGGGCGGTGGAGATGCCATGGATATTTGTCCAAGTTGGGAATGATGTATGAATGTATGGTGGATGTATAGACGTACGTATGTATGTATGTTTATATATATGTATATACTGAATGTATGTATGTATGCATTGTATGCAGGTGTGTCGATGTAGTGGATGTATATATGGAATATGGCAAGCTGAACAACATTGGTGTATACAAGTCAACATAGGAGATGAAAGCATGCAGTGCCTATATAATCACCATTGGGTATTTGTAGATATGGAGTGTGAAAGCGTCTAGAGACATATATATACCACTCTCATCTGGCGGTTAACTTTGGTTAATTTCCACCTTGGGGTCGCATGAAGAGACAACCACATATACTGTACCGGCCACTGCGGTTCGGACACTGTCTGTTCCTGACAGGTAATTTCAACTTAGACACCCCATGCTGACACCTGTAGAAGAGATGGACAAGGTTATGGTAATAATGGTAGTGCATAAGGCACTGGGCATCGTAATATAGCATAAGGCACAGGGTACCATAATTGTAAATTGCAGAATTGAAATTACAGGTGCTGACAACTTTTGCTGCTTGGACACTGGCTTGCTGACGCTGACAGAGGCGTGAAAACAGCTGAACAGACACCCTGTGCTAATTGCTGACGTCCAAAGTGCAGTGGCCGGTACAGTATAAGCACATATATCTTTGATATGTTCCTGCCGACCTTCATACTATCAGATACAATCATCATTTGGCCTAGTTAGTGTTAGCAATGGTTCCGGGTTACCTGGCTACGGTCCAGGTTTGGAACCGGACTGGATGGTCCAGTCCGGGTTGTTACCCCGGAAAACAGGGGTACCTACCAGGTTCGAGGACGGGCTGGAACCGGACTGCGGTCCCATTTTATGGTTTCTACAACTTTGGCTACAATTCAGTATTTGAATTCTGATTGTATCGCAACATGATCTATACGTGATATGTGCAGATTGATGCCCAATTTCATCTGCCATTCTTAGATTTTCGATTGGATCAATATTCATTGAGTCGCTTTGAAATTAAGCCAAGAATCACTCCAAAATGACCAGGTTTCCATTGCGACTCCACGACGGTTGGTCCGATTGCAAATCGGTCAGTGGGAGATGAAAGAAGATATCAAACGGCATATTTCACGTATAGATTATGTCGCGTTATGATGAGAACTCCAATTCTAAATTGGAGCAAGAAATGTTGACTTTTGAAGAGAGGGTTTTGGGTGGGAACCTGTTCCAACGGTTCGGTTCCGGGTCGGAACTGGACCCGGAACCAAACTGGGATTTTGGACCCGTTGCTAATGCTGGGCCTAGTTGTGTATTGAAGTCGTCGATGGCGGTCACATCTGTTTTAACCATATTTAACGATATTTAACTGCACACATACATCGCATCAATTACGCCGCCAGAGCCCATGAATCATACTAAGGCGCTGTCCAGAATGTACATCATTTATCTACGGCATATAGCAAGTTGTGAGGGCAGTGATAGTGGTATGCAAGGTTATTTGGTTGATAGAAGTTGGTCTATCAATGGCATCGTACCATAACATACTAATATTGACACAAATTCAAATTCAGCATCTATGTACATAGTGAAAGGAGATAGCAACAATTTCCATACTGAAAGAACTCTCTGTCAGTTCCCCGGTATGCTTTGGGAACAATGGGGGTTCAGTATGATGGGATGATGGGATGAGGGAGTAGAATGAGGGAGTATATGAGCATAAACAGTTGGATATAGACATATATATGATTGTAGATGTATATGTATTGAGTTGACTGAATCGTGCGAAAACCCTATCATCGCCGTTTTATAATCAGCATATAAAGGTACATATGGCTATATACGGCTATAGAGGCAAACATATGCAGCATCAAAAGTCTGCTCATATTGGACATATAACCGTATAAATATGTATATATGCTTGTATAAGCATATATACTGCACTTTTAAAACTCAAAGATAAACATTAAATACCGTATACCAAATTCTAGTTTATATAGTCCAATCTGGGTGTATATATACAAATATGGTGGCATATAATTACTTTAGGTATACACTGATGGTTTGTCGAACTATAGGCATATATTGCAGTATATATGGATATATATATGAGTCGATACCATAAAATATCAAAAGGTACGAATTCCTGATCATTTTCTTTTAATCTTTTCTACTGCACTTTTAAAACTCTAAGACAATTATTAAATGCCATATAGTGAATTATAGTTTATATAGTCCAATATGGGCGTATATATACAAATATAGAGGCATATATTTACTTTACGTGTATGCTGATGGTTTGTTGAACTATAGGCATATATTGCAATATATATGGATGTATATATGTGTAGATACCATAAAATATTAAAAGGTACGAATTTCTGATCATTCTCTTTCTATCTTTTCTACTGCACTTTAAAAACTCTAAGACAATCATTAAATGCTGTATAGTGAATTCTCGTTTATATAGTTCAATATGGGTGTATATATACAAATATAGAGGCATATATTCACTTTACATGTACGCTGATCGTTTGTTAAACTATAGGCATATATTGCAAACAATATGGATCTATATATGTGTTAATACCATAAAATATCAAAAGGTACGAATTCCTGATCATTCTCTTTCTATCTTTTCTTCTTCTCTGGCAGAGGGCTTTCTGAGCTGTTGCCATCCTTAGTGTCACTCTCGTCTTTTTCAGAAGTGGGAGGAGGAGGTGGCCTCAGTTTCCCCTTTATCACTTTCGACTGATACTTATTGATGAGGGCATTACCATCTCCATCTGTGCGCTGACAGAATAATTGGTAATCTTGTGGCAATCTCCTAGCTACAATATTGATGTTATTGGCGAGAAGCTGTTTCCTGTGCTTGTTGAAGGAATGGACTGTATTTGTCAACATATTCTACTCCCCAAGTTAGCCATCTCCAAATGTGCGAATCCATATAGATATACCTGCCTTTACGATATCTTGACAAGCTAAGTTATCAACCTTCAAACCGTCGAATACGGGTGCAATCGGATCTCCCCTAATTCCCAGAGTTCATGGTCATACACCCATGACTGTAACTTTGCTTCATTAGAAGTTCTTATTTTGAAGGTCCTGGCCTCTCTTCTTGACCAGCAATGTATCTATCTAACTTCCGACACCTGGGTGCCATGCGTTTGTTTCCCTTGAACTTCTGAAACGCTTTAGTAAACTGTGCTTCCATCTGCTTCTGGATTCGCAGGCACTTGGTATTCGCAGATAAAAGCTTATGCTTCTTGCGTGATCTATTGTCATCTGAGTTGCCATCTCATTAGCAAAATGTTAATCGGTTTGGAAGCCACATGCAAACCTCCCAGACACTCCGGTAGCCCTCACCAGTGCTTCTAAGTACTTCTAGATGCTCCCAGGCTCCCCTGGAGCTTTGCATAGTGCTCTCGGACTCTGCAAGAGCATTCTCAGGGGGCTCCAGAAAGAACCTGTAGTTATGGAGGTGCATTCAGGACGCTACGAGATTTGACTATTAGGATGGTTAAATTTTGGAGCAGCTGAGAATCTCTGCGCAGGTCTGTGGGAGAGTTCGAGAGCAGCTGAGACCGCTGTGCAGCTCCGCGGGAAACTTGGTGCCGTATTCTCACAGCAGCGGTTCCCAGGGTTCCATAAGTACAAGGCATTTCATCTATCATATTCGTCTTCGTTACAGTCACAAGATTCGCTACCTCATAATATGGCATGCATTATTTAAGTATCTCTATATATCCATACAGTCAATCAGGCCACAGATGGTAGTTGAGCATAATCTGAGAAGCACCTGGAGACGCCCATTGAGAGAACCTAGAGAGGCACCACTTGGAGGCCGTTGTGGTACAACGACGGAGCTCGAGGGCAGAGAGCCCACCATCAACATTCCGCCACACCTCTCGTGACATCCAAACTGAATTCCGGAGAAAGAGCGGTTCTATCTCGAGTATTGTTAGCAACGGGTCTGGACGGTCACATCAGGTCCGGGTACGGATCAGAAGTGAACCGGAGGCAGATTGGCAGTCCGGGTTGTCAAGAAATCCGAACTGTCAATTCGGGTACGATTCCATCGACATGTCCCTACCCGTCTGAATTGGGCGGGTTCTCAGCGGGTTGTACAGCGGGTCCATCTGTAAATTCATATAACATGCTTGCCTTTGCTATTCGATTATAGTACTCAATCAAAATCGATCATTTGACATCCAGGAATCGCATTTTGCATGTTTTGCATGTTGCGAGATCAACAATATTTTAATTCATGTTTTTCTTTTAATGATTTGTATTTTTGACCAGGATGGAGGTCAATAGTTCAATTATAAGCTCAAATATCCATTCGATGCCTTCATTACCCGATCTGCATCATTAGCAATTGATGACCCTCAGTTGATGCTGAGTTGACAGATATTGTCAGAATGGCGCCGTGACCGTGTCACTTGCTCTTTTGCACATAGTGGGTGGCAATTCATTGGTTATGGATAGCAGTGAGCAAATCACTTACCAATTACCTTGTTTACAAGACCAAACATGGTGGAGGCTCCATTGATGCTTGAGGTGTAGCGGCATTGACACAGACCATATTGCCTATAAAGGCTGCCAATACTTCGATTATGGGTAAATGCCGTAGCACAGCCCTTGGATTATACAAGATACAACACACAAAATCGTTGACGCTCTGTTGATGCTCATTTTCAGACAGGTGCTGTGACCATGTCACGATCGCATTTGCACAGAACGGCTGCCAATACGTTGATTATAGATATATGCCGTAGCAGAGCCCTTGGAATATACATGATGCAACACCCAAAAGTGTTGACACTCTGTTGATACTCGATTGACAGTGTGTTGATGCTCTGTTGACGCTCTGTTGATGCTGTGTTGACGCTCTGTTGACGCTCATTTCGAGGTGTAACGATATCAACAAACACGATATTATCTATTACGGCTGCCAATACTTCGATTATGGATTAATGCCGTAGCACAGTCCTTGGATTATACAAGATGCAACACACCAAATCGTTGACGCTTTGTTGACACTCATTTTCAGACAGGTGTTGTAACCATGTCACGATCTCATTTGCACAGAATGGCTGCCAATACGTTGATTATGGGTCTATGCCGTAGCAGAGCCCTTGGATTATACATGATGCAACACCCAAAAGCATTGACACTCTGTTGACACTCTGTTGACACTGTGTTCATGCTCTGTTGACGCTCTGTTGATGCTCTGTTGACACGCTGTTGACACGCTGTTGACGCTCATTTTGAGGTGCAACGGTATCGACACACATGATATTGCCTATAAAGGCTGCCAATACATCGATTATGCATAAATTCTGTAGCACAGCCCTTGGATTATACAAGGTGCAACACACAAAATCGTTGACGCTCTGTTGACGCTCATTTTCAGAGTGGGGCGGTGACCATGTTGTAATCACTTTTGCTCAGAACAGCTGCCAATACGATGATTATGGATATCTGCCGTACCAGAGCCCTTGGATTATACAAGATGCAATACCCAAAATCGTTGACACTCTGTTGACACTCTGTTGACACGGTCTTGATGCTCTGTTGATGCTCTGTTGATGCTCTGTTGATGCTCATTTGGTGGTGTAGCAGTATCGACACACACAATATTGCCTGTAAAGGCTGCTAATACTTTGATTATAGATAAATGCCGTAGCACAGCCTTTGGATTACACAAGATGCAACCCACAAAATTGTTGACGCTCTGTTGACGCTCATTTTCAGACTGGGGCAGTAACCATGTCGTGATCGCATTTGCCCAGAACAGATGCCAATACGTTGATTATGGGTACATGCCATAGTAGAGCGCTTGGATTTTACATGATCCAACACCCAAAATCGTTGACACTCTGTTGACAATCTGTTGACACTGTGTTGATGCTCTGTTGACAATCTGTTGATGCTCTGTTGATGCTCATTTTGAGGTTTAGCAGTATCGACACACACGATATTACCTATAAAGGCTGCCAATACTTTGATTATGGGTAAATGCCATATCACAGCCCTTGGATTATACAAGATGCAACACCCAAAATTGTTGACGCTCTGTTGACGCTCATTTTCAGACTGGGGATGGGACCATGTCGCTTTCTCTTTTGCCCATCAAGGCTGCCAATATGTTGATTATGGATACCAGCGAGCAAATGGCATCCCAATGGACTTACTTACAAGATCAAAAACTGTTGACGCTCCGTTGATGCTCACTTTCAGAATGTGGCTGTTACTGTGTCGATTTCTCTTTTGCCTATAAAGGCTGCCCATACTTTGGTTATGGATAACAGCCAGCAAATCGGTTTCCAATTAACTTACTTACCACAGAAAATATCGTTGAGGCTCTGTTGACGCTCAGTATCAGAATGTGGCTGTTACTGCGCCACGGTCTCTGTTGCCTACACAGGCTGCCAATCTGTTGATTATGAATAGCAGCCAGCAAATCACTTTCCAATTAAGTTGCTTACATATCCAAAAATCATTGACGCTCCATTGATGCTCATTGTAAAAATGGGGCTGTTCCCGTGTCGCTTTCTCATTCGACTATGAAGGCTGCCAATACTTCGGTTATGCATATCTGCGAGGAAATCGCTTCCCAATCAAGATAGATGCAACACCACAAATCATTGTCACTCCGTTGACTCTCATTTTCAGCATTGGGCTGTATCTGTGTTGCATGTTCTTTTATCTATCAAGGCAGCCAATACGTAGGTTATGAATAACAGCATGCAACTCACTTTCCAATTAACTTACTTACAAGACCAACAATCGTTGACGGTCGATTCACATCCACCATAAACATGTCCTAACTGTTGGTTTATGGAGCATAGTTTTGTCCAAATAATCATATAGTCATTATTGACAGCCAATGAATCATTTGTATCAATACTCAGTTGCATGCAAAAGCTTTATGGCATATCAATTTCTGATCAACTGATGCAGAAGTTCTCTGAGCGATGGATAACTTAGCACAGTGACATTTTAGCACTTTCAGTTGGCAATTCACTGCATGTAGAGCCACAACCTAATTTTTCATTAATATAGCCCAACATACTCAGTTTGCCATAGACAGTTCGATCCGCTCGATTTCCATGACATACTATAAGCAATTTTCACAATGGTCACTATATGCACCCGGTCTAAACACAGAGTAACGTAGTTGGTTGTATGGATGAAGGCAACATGATGGTGGTCATTCATCCAGATTCGTGTTGCGCAATGACTGCTCCTTCTATGACTCATATGTCATCACTAAGTGAAAATTTGTTAGTAAATTTTATCCTTCGTTTAGATTGCGCGTTCTCACTTATCCGTAAAAGGCAGGACGATATTGTGTTGATCAGTTGTCAATCAACTTTGTTTGGAGTTTGGACCGTTTGTATGGCCCATATGACCCTTGCACATGCACAGACGAATTATCATGTCTTACACCATAGTCAGTGATATCAAAAAAATTCTTTCACGTATCGAGATAGATACGCCAACGACTTTTTGCGGAGATATGTCGTCAATAATCACATATTGTGCAGGTTGTGTACACATGACCTACGAGCCAATACATTATGTTTACCTGAATCCATTTCCTGTATGGTACGTAGGTATGGATGACATATGCAGGGGTAAACGCTTATAGGTTTAACAGGCTTCGATTTGTTAATCGGTGGTGAATTGGGTATCGCGTCAGTTGTGAGAGCCATATGCATATGTGAGATGGTCGTTTGCGGCATGCTATTTACATATGGCTACTCTATCCCGGGATGTTCCTTGCGGCATTGCGATTTTCCGCTGACACTGTCATGTATTTCCATCAGCTCTCCAAATGTTGTTGGCACAGTCGCATGTGCAAACTGATCAAATTCCGGCTGAATAACTGCCTTAACAATCAATACGGCTGTTCTGGACCTCAAATCTTACAAATGATGCAAGATGAAAAATTGATCACACTCAACTTCAGGATGTAGCAGGAAGCATGTCTCTCCTTGTTTTGAGTATAAAGGCCGCCAATGAAACAAATAAAGAGAATGATGTACCAAAGTTAATATTTTGCACATAACAGTAACATATCTGACTGCAACCATAGATAGAAAAACCCTAGAAGGAGAACCGGAGACTGGAACTGACGGGTCTAGCCAAACCCGGCACAACCCGTGGGTTGATGGGTACGGGTACAGGTTTGGCCCGCAAAGAAGCTCCGGGTCGGGTTTTTGGATGGGTTTGGAACCAAACAAAACTGTTTTTCCGGTCGAAACCCGGACCACTGGCACATTACCTGGACCCGTTGCTAACACTAAGCTCATAGAGCGTAGGATGAAGGTGAGAAGAGATGATACTACCCAGCCGTGAGGATCCACGCAGTTGTGTGGATCCACGAAATCTCGAAAAGAGCAATTGAGACCAATAGTTGGGAAAGATAGATTGTGTATTTTCATTGTATGATAAAATGAGATGAAAATGAGATGATGTCTATCTACCCCGGGGTCTCCTGAATACATACTCCCCATCACTCAGTCCACCTCCGTTACCCCTGTATCTTCCTACACCTGCCGTCGCTCCTTAATGATGTACTTGGAGGCTGTGATCGAGCGAGTGTGGAGATGCACTTTGAGGCCGAGATTGAGTGAACTCAAAGATGCACTTGAAGGCCGTGATCGAGCGAGTTCGGAGATGCACTTGGAGGCCAGGATTGAGTGAACTCAGAGATACACTCCGAGGCCGTGATATAGCGAGTTTGAAGATTCAATTGGAGACCGAGATCGAGTGAACTCAGAGATGCACTGGGAGGCCGCAATCGAGCGAGTTTGGACATGCCCGTGGAGGCCGGGATCGAGTGAACTCAGAGATGCACTCCGAGGCTGTGATCGAGCAAGTTTGGAGATGCACTTGCAGGCTATGATCAAGCGAGATTGGAGTAGTACTTGGAGACGGTCGATTTGGAGGGCAGCGTGACGGCAGCTGAGACTCTATTCATTAGTTAACTTGTAATTGTGGGAATGTATAGAGTTAAGTACAACAACATCGGCCGAGAGATGAGAAACTGGCTGGGAGCGGGTTACTGTCGATCTAGGGATAATGCTGTACTTGGTGTATGCTGTACTTGGTGTTAACTCATGATCATGGCATGGAGAGATAGAGAGGGATGACTTAACTTCGTGTACTTAGGTGATGGTACAGTTGAGAGGAGATGGGGGAAATCATCATGAGAAACTGGGACTTAAGAGAATTTCGTGTGCAAGTCAATTTACTATCCCCGATACGGCAGGTATGAGTCCCGATCAGGGGTGTAATAACACCGATACGAGGTCTTCTAAACCTAATCAGGCAAGTCGTACTCCTGATATCTCATATCCGCTCATATCCTCCATATCGTTCTCCTCTTCATCCCCCATCTCTCTCTTTCTCGTCCACAACTCTACCATCATCACAAGAACACCAAGTTAAGTCATCCGTCTCTATCTCTCCATGCCATCATCATGAGTTAACACTGAGTGCAGCATACATCGAGTACAACATACACCAAGTACAGCATACACCTAAGATTGTCTGTCATCTCTTCATTCTCACGATTTTGAGTTGACCCCTGAATTTAGCTTTAGCTTCCGGTGTACCTCCCTACAGATCGACCGCCACCAGCCAGTTCTCCATACGAGCTTCAAAGATAAAGTCACCTCGTCACATTCCCACAGTTTCAAGTTAACTAACCGATGAATAGAGTCTCAGCACCCGGCACGCCTCCCATTAACCACCTCCAGATCGACCACCTCCAAGTACTCCTCCAATCTCCCTCCATTATAGCCTGTAAGTGCATCTCCAGACTCGCTCGATCACGGCCTCCAAGTGCATCTCCAAACTCGCTCGATCACCCCCTCCCAGTGCATTTCTGAGTTCACTCAGTCTCGGTCTCCAGTTGCATCTCCAAACTCGCTTGATCACAACCTCGGAGTGCATCTCCAAACTCGCTCGATCACGGCCTCAGAGTATATTTTTGAGTTCACTTGATCCTGGCCTCCAAGTGCATCGCCGAACTCGCTCGATCACGGCCTCGAAGTGCATCTCTGAGTTCACTCGATCTTGGCCTCCAGGTCCATCTCCAAACTCGCTCGATCACGGCCTCGGAGTGTATCTCTGAGTTCACTCAATCGTTATCTTCAGGCTCACATCGAATTACTCAAGCACCGCCTGCAGCCAGTCCAGATATGCTGTGTGTACAATAGATACAAAGATGAGAATACAAACTGAATACATACGTTTTAGCAATCGTTGAACGATAAGTAGTAGCTATGATTTCCAGGCGCACCAGCAGCATTCCCAAAGAAGATGTTTTTCCCAGACTGCTCTACAGTGATTCGATGTGCTCCCAGGCTTGTGGTCGGCGCTCCCAGGCTTGTGGTTGGCACTCTCAGGCTTGTTACCGGTGCTCCCAGGTGCTCCCAGTCTTGTTGCCAGCGCTTCCAGGTGCCCCCTGGTTTGTTGTTGGCGCTCCCAGACTTGTCACTGGCGCTCCCAGGTGCTCCCAGGTGCACCTAAGAACCACTGCATCGGTCCAGTAAACTCTGGGATTTGACCGCCCTGCGATTCTGGTCCGACAACTCTCAAACACTCTGAGAGGCTCCCAGTGACGAAAATTCATTTTGCTGATGCTCCATTGTCTGATTCATCATCATCGGTATCCACAATCCTTTTGGGAGTCTTCTTGGGTTGCTTCTTGGATGGCTTCTTGGATGGCTTCTCGGGTGGTGTATTGCTGTCATCTGATGCCTTATCATCGTTATGCACAACCTTTTTGGGGGTCTTTGTCAGCTTTACCGGCTTCTCGGGAAGTGTCGGCTTCGCGATGCCTCTGAATTTTCTAATACCATTTCCTTTGGCTTTATAGGTTTGCTTAGTGCCATTATACATAGATGTGTGCCTATAATGTGTACCTATAATGATGGAAAAGGTCGAATAAGTAGTACGGAATATGTATCTTTGGGGTGAGGAATATGGTGTGGATAGCGGTATAGATACCGGTGGATAACCAAATTGATACCATACGCATCAAGCATCATGAGCCAAATATTCAATAGTAGAATTCTGCACATCGCCTATACATATATGATGATCCCCCCAAAAAGGCTGCTAAAGATACAAAATGATTCAACCTAAACACCGCCAAAGATAGAAAATGACTCAATCCAAACACACTGCTAAAGATAAAGAACCATATTATTCCCTATCCTTCTTCTTTCCACTTGGGTGCATATAGGGCGATCCTAGCATCCCTATTCAATGACGACGCAATTCAGAGATAGGCTAGAAGCCCAATTGTAGTCTGATTCCAGAGCAGCACACTCGCGCTCCAAAGGTTTCTTCTTGCAGTGGGCTTGCTTCTGCTTCTTTTGTTCAGCCTCGCGCTGTAGATCGTCTCGTCAAGAACTCCAGCTGATCATCTGCTCAACGAAGGATTTCTATTCATCTGGACGAAATTTCTTCATAGAGACACCTTTGACTTTGGTGAATGTGGTTGAAGTTCCTTTGTATGTTGTGCGAAACTATGCATGCTTCGTTCGATTGAACGGGTGGATCAGTAATGGATGTCTTTGCCAATTGTCGGACGTTATTTATACCCAGATCCTGCAGAGTGTGTGCAAGCTCTTGATATCCGGGCAGCAGTGGCGATTCTTAATCTATAGTTTCTTATTCAGTGAAACAATAAAGATCGATGGCACACTGATGCCTACCCTCTTGATTCTCCATTTCTTGGTCTGGAAGCTCCATTCCAAGATCCGCCATCTCCAGATCTGCGATATCCTGATCTGCCATCTTCTGATCTGTCATCTCCTGATCTGCCATCCCTTGATACGCTTTATCGTACCACATCTCTGTGGCATGGGTGTCGATGACATTGGTAGTTGTCTCGGTGTTGAATTTGGATGGATTGTGGGGTTGCATGGTAGCCATCTGAACCCCCTGATTGGTAATCATTTCACTATTGTTGAATTCACGTGGGTTCTGAGATTTGATAGTATCCGTCTGCATTCCCTGCAAGGTAGAATACACGGTGATAGGCAACAGGGGAGGCGCCATGATGTATAGGTTCTGTTGTAACCCTGGAGAACCTCACACGAATCGAGATGGTAAAGTGGGCTGAAATTCACAATCTGTTTTATCAAAGCAATGAATCACAGGGCTACTGGGCACAGGGCTGCCAGTATAAAGGCGAAATGATGGTGAGATGTTGGATTGTGGACTGGTAGACTCGCTCGCAGATCCAGCCAGTGGAACGCTTGCATCGAGCCAACCCTGAAGTACGTTAGCTATTAGATCAGTACAGCAAAGAGTAGCATACATACTTGGACAGCATCTTTACTGTTGGCGCGTAAAAAGATTGTGGCTTTATTCACATCTCGGTTTGTGACCTCATCACCTCGAAGGATGATCTCCGCTGCAAGCACTTCAAGATACTTGTTCTGAGCTTCCGACCTGGGAAGGCAGTCATTGGCCAGCGATGTCGAAGATGCCTGCAAGCTTCAACGCGGCATCTTGTTGATGTTGCAGTTTTGTCAATGTTGATCGTATCAGTTAGCATCGGTGATGACCAATTAGTAAGCGAAGTCAGCCTTGGCAGCTCGGCTATGCGCCAAGATACATCCCGCATTGCTTCGCTTCCGCACTTCATCTCTCTACATCCCAATCCATTGATTTACAGGTAACTACTATCTACAACCGTCTTCAAACAACTGTCATCCAACGACCCGTCATCCATCAATCCTCATCCAGTCCCAGATCTCAAGCTATTTCCCCATAACAAGGGAGATGCGAAGGTATGCACCAGCCGTTGACGTCATCGCGCATAGCTAACCTGTCGTAGCTCGTCATAGTGCAGGAAGCTGCACCAGTTATCAACAATGGCACCACACAGCTCCACAAACAGATAAAGAAATCACCCGTTGCTCAAGCTTCTAATGGCGGCGACAGCATTGACGAGGAGGTCATCAAGAGGGAGATTTATAACCAGGAAGCGTGCTCTGAGGTTTGTTTCCTACTGCCCACTTTGCTGTTTGTCAACTCTAATGTTGGCCTTCTAGTCCAATAACGTTCCTGATGACGTTCTCAAGAAGATTCGAGAGTTTGTATAGGATAAGTGCATCATGGGTGTGGGTAAAGAGCACAAACTAGACCTGCAGGAGTGCTTCAATGATATTGCAGTTTCCGATAGGGAGGTTATGTTCCGTAAGAAGATCATTGTAAACTCCCTGGGCATCCAGCAATAGTCATCCCATTGTGCTAAATGTTTCTGCCGACCTGCATCCAAAACAATCAAGGTTACCATCGTAACATCCTCAAGATCGTAATCCTCGATTGCAAAGAAGAGACCGACACGGTAGCTAAGTGAATTTTCGGCTTTATCTGGCAGCTCGAGGGAATGGAGAGTGGCAAGGAAGCTCTCAAAATGGTGGGAATTTCCTACATCCAACCGAACTGATTTGCAGATGCTGACTGATGCTATCTACTTGCATGTCTAAGGGGATATTTTAGTAGCATCTGAAAAATAAACAAGGGCTTAGTCATCCCAACAGTGTATTTAGAGATAAATATACATCTGTATTTGCATATATATACTTATATAAACAGTTGAACATTAGCTCTTATTTAAGTACCGATACTTGTATGTATATAGATATATGGAGATATATATGCCAATATGCTTATAATTCACAAGCTATTCAAATTTGTTCACGGATCTATAAATATATATCTATATACGCATATATAGACATATACGCATATATAGACATATATGCATCTATACAGGCTAACGGTGTACTCGAATATATGTTGCCATATATACTCTTATGTAAATGTATATACCCATGCCCCCAGCCCAGATGCCATAAGCTGCCCACCAGGTACTTAAGTGGTTCCAATCCGCAATCTGCCATTTAGCTTACAGAAGCTACAATCTCATTCTATTTATCCGTCAGCAGCAGTCAAAGGAGTGAAGCAATTGAGAGCCTACAGTCTCCGGTTGTAACTTCAGTAGCACATCAAGGAGCTCCTCATTGACAGAGCAGTCTTCGAGCTCCTGGATTACATCTTTGATTTTGAGCACCAATCCAGCACTTCTTTCGAACATCTTAATCTCATCATGCATATACTGTTTGCGCATGTTTTAGATTCCCTGCTGTGCAAGTGTTAGCAATTTCACCCAAGAATGATCATACATACTCCAACTTGTTCTAGACTAAGCCCAGTTATTCTCTTTACTTCTTCTCTCCAGGCCAGGGTCTTTGAGCTTCCACTAGTCATTCCTCTCTTGCAATATATTATGAAGATCTGTTTCTGATGTGAACTTAAGTTCATGCCCCACTTCCTAGTGTGGGTAGTGGTGGTGGTGGTGGTGGTGGTGGTGGTGGTGGTTGTAATAGTGGTACACTGCTTGATAAGTTGTGGAGAGATCTTGGACACATTACTCTCCAAGCTAGAGTTCCTTGACGGATTACTCTCAATGCCAGAGATATTTCAAGCCGGCGACGATGATGGCGGGTTGTGATCAGAGTGCGGTGTAGCCCACTCAGCATTCTGCAGCAGTGGCGGGAATGAGCTCAGAGAGCCGTACTTAGAGACAGTTGGAGCAGCAGCTCTACAAAGCAGAGGAATCTGTACCGCATTGTTCGGAGAAACAGCAGCTGTCCGTATGCTATCCATGTTGCACCAACCACAACTTGGTGGTACGCCTTCACCACAATTACGAGAAACGGCCTTAGTCGGAGGTGGCAGAGGTGGCAGAGGTGGTAGCATGAGTACCGTATGCTTGCCATTCGCATCGATAAAATAGTTCTCGTCGTTGCCACTCATATGGGATTTGTAGTGTGCAGTAGGTAAGTAGTTATTGGGTGGTGTGGATGATGCAAATGGTGAGGATGATGCAAATGGTGAGGACGATGTGAATGGTGATGATGCAAATGGTCAGAATGATGCAACTGGTAGAAACATTTACTGTATATGCACATATAGCTATCTACATTGATGGATGAAGATATATGTCGAGTTCACTTGATTTTTTTGGTGGGGTGCAGGTGCTTTACGTTGCCAAGATTTGCTTGGGGAGCCACACATGCGCATATGGGCCTCCACATAGATGGATGTCACTATACGTGGATCTTGCCTAATTTTTGGTGGGGAGCGGACACCCTCTGTATGCCTCATTTAGGAGTTGTAGGGCAGGTGTGCAGCGCCCCATATAGCAACATATAGAGGGTTAGCCCCCTAGTGGTATTTTCGATTGGTGGTCAGTGGCCACCTGTCGGGCTGTTCAGTAGTTCTGCAAGACCTCGTAAAACCCCGAACCCCGATAAGATAAATTAGAAATACGTGGTTGAAGGCGTTGAATCTCAGAATGAGAAGCTTCATGTTGAAATACTGATTGCTAGAAGCTTCTATTCTAAAGAACAGGTACATTCATGAACTTATATACGCGGTATTCGAAGTATGTCTTGTATGTCTTGTACCCATGCATACGCACTCAGCTGGCATTTCCAGCTAAGTCTGGCATCTCCAGCTGAGTCTGGCATCTCCAGCTGAGTTATGGAATGACTATCATCTTAGAGAGATTATGCATCAGCCCAACTCAAGCTATACGCCAGGGAGATAAACCATATATGCAACACTCCCCCCTCTTGCTACACTCCATGGAGCAAGAAAATAAACAACCAAACAAAGAAGCAAACAAATTGTAATTCCCATAGTAGCCTCCTTAGAACCCTATGTTCCAAATGAGCAGGAAAAGAATACTACCGTAGCCTGAGGATGGCCATCCATATAAACAAAGAAATCTGTAAAAAGAAAAGACAACCTTAAATCAACCTCCAATTGACCTCCAATTACCATAAACCCATTGCTTTCGTGAACTTCGTATGCTTATCTTGAGTAAGTGCTTTCTTGAGTATATCTGCCACATTTTCGTTTGTGTTTACATAGGAGTAGTTGACTATTCGTCGTCTAGGCCGATCTTGACTGTGGTGATAGCAAACGTCGATGTGTTTAGTTCGAGCTTTGATGATTCCCATGGTGATGAGAGTGAGAGCGCCCTGATTGTCACAGTTGATTGGCAGTGGTGGTAAGTCTTTGCCGTGAATGTCTTTTTGTAGTTGAAGTAACCATTTCGCTTCTCTAGAGGACTCTGAGCAGGGGATGAACTCGGCCTTGAGAGTTGACATGGCGATGAGACTTTGCTTTCGAGACTGCCACGAGATAGCTCCATTGCTGGCAAGAAACACATGGCCTGCCTGGGATTTGCGGTCCGTGCTGTCTTGGGCCCAATTGGAATCCGAGTACCCTACAAGACTATCGCCGATGTCAATGTCAATGCCAATGCCAATGCCATTGCCGGTGAAGTGTAGTCAAAAATCGGCTGTAGGTTGGAGGTACTGAAGAACTCTGTTAGCAGCAGTCATATGACTGGTGAATGGCCGCGAATTGTATTGAGAAAGAACACCGACCGCATATGAGATATCAGGCTGAGTTGCAAGTGCTGCGTACATTAGTGATCCCACAACTGCTTGATAGTCTGTGATATCTTCCAATTTCTACTCCTCCCGATCCTCGGCCAAGTCCAAATTTATATTGGAATCCATGGGCGTCGAGACGCTGTGACTATGCTCCATGCTAAATTGTTTGAGGATTGTAGTGATATAGGCGTTCTGACTAAGACTGATTCCGGTACCATTTCATCGGGGTAGATCTCAATGCCAAGCAAATAGCGTGCCGGGCCGATGTTCGTGATATTGTACTACCCTGTGGGTTTCGCTTTGACTTCGATCGCGGCTTTGGTGGCAGCCTCCGGATATGATTTGGAGATATCGTCGACATACAGAAGTATCAGAATACTATCGCTGCAGAGATAGAGGTTGGGATTGGCTGAGGACTGTGTGAACCCAACAGAGAGTAGAAAGGTATTGATATTGTGGTGCCATAGCTGAGGAGCTTGTTTAAGACCATAGAGAGCTTTCCTGAGTCTGATGACGATCTTTGGGGCATTGGAGCCATCTCGCCATTCTTCTGGTAGAGTTATGGAGATATCATCATGGTCGATTTCGGGGTTTAGGAAAGCGGTCACTACATCCAAGTGGTCCACACTCCACTCATATCTCCTGATAAGAGAAATGAGATACCGAAATGTAGTTAGCTTCGCAACAGGGCCATAAGCCTCACGGAAATCCGTATGTTTGTATCCTTTTATGACTAGCGGTGCTTTGTATTGTGTGGACCCATCAGGATTGTGTTTAGTCTTGTAAACCCACTTAGAGCCAATCGGCTTAACTTGCAGTTGCTGTGCTTCCCGGGAGTTGAGAGCAGAGAAGGTGTTATTGAGCAGGATCAATGTGCTTTCTTCCTCCATGGCTCTTTTCAAGTAATCTCATTGGGGGCTTTGTATAGCGTCGATGTAGGTGTATGGATCTGTTGCGGACACCGTTAATGCTTCTGCAGAGACTTTTCCTTGACTTCTTGTGACACAACTCCCTATTGGCAGATCTGGAGCTGGAACTGAAGCTAGATCTGGAGCTGCTCGTGGTACTAGTCTTGATTTCTTGATTGCTGCTGCTGAGCGCCAGGCAGTCTGATCCTCTCTGCAGAGGCGCCAGCTATGGGCAATGTTTTCTGCATTTGCTGCCGAATGCTGGGCAGTCTGATCCTCTTAGCGGAGGCGGTGGCTGTGGGCATTTTCTGCTTCCTCGTCAGGAGCTTCATGCATGTGGGATTTGGATCTATTATCTATCTGTGTAGGTTGACTTCCTATCTGCATAGGTTGACTATCTCGGAGAGGCTCATCTCCCGTATCTGTCTCTTTGACATATTCCTCATCTCCTGGTAATCCAAATAGGTCGATCTCATTGCGTCCATGTTGACACGACATGTGTGCATTCCTCTCTTAATTGGAGACAACTTCCAATTGGGTTTTGACCCTCTGAAATTCAGGATTCCATATCCTCCACAACAACTTTGAGTCATGTGTGTAGTCTACCATCATACAGGGCTTTGATCTCGGGCCAAATGTTCCTTGGCGGTGTTGAACTTCCAGAACCAGTCTACTGACATAGCATCCGAATTGGCATCGGTTGTGGAGAGGGGCTTGATAAGATATTTCGTTGCCGTCGGCATCGTGCTTAGGTTTTCCAAATCTATGCAGCATTTCGTATGGCGTTTCGTACAGCGCTTAATAGCCATCGTGGTCATTTTTTCTTTTCAGGCCTTCAATCGGTGATCTCTGATGGAGATAGACTGCGGTATTAACTGCTTGTCCTCAGAACTGAACTGGAGCCTGGGAGTCAATTATTATCGCCTGGGCCTTTTCAGTGATTGTACGGATCATGCTTTCAGCAACCCCACTCTCATGGTGAGCATATGGATGGCATGGTTCATATGTTGTACCGCGGGCCACAAGGACATGTCGGAAGGTCTTATTGTCGTATTCTCCACCTCCATTATTGTACCAGAATCGCTTGATCTCATATCCCATTGAGTCTACTCAGGCCTGAAATGACTGGTAGGTGGAGGTGCAGGTCATGGTTTTCTTATTTGGGAGCAGCCATACATATGTGTATCTCATATAGTCGTCGATGAATAGTATATAGTATTGATTGTCTCCCAAGGTCGGTGTAGAGAAGGGACCACACACATCCGAGTGTAGAAGTTCAAAGGGCTTTGTAGTGCACTTGACTGGCACTTTGATGAACTTTGATGAACTTTTGTTTGTGCTTGGCCTGGATGCAGACTGTGCACATAGAATCATTGTTTGTATATCCCTTGACTAGAGACTTGATGGCAGTAGGATTGATATGACCTAGTCGTCGGTGCCAAATTCTTGACCCTGAGATTGTGAGAGACTTTCGAGTGGAGTTAGTTTTGGCTGCGATAAGAGCTCTTGATGATTCGATTGTAGGCTCAATTATAGGCTTAATCATAGCCTCAATTGTAGCCTCAATTTTAGGTGAGCTGTTACTCTTTCTCCTTTTTCCGTTATTGGTAGTCGATGATAGGAGTGCAGTTGCGGGGACTATGATATATATGCCATTGATTAGTTTTCCAGCGAGACAGTACGAAGATGGTGAAGTTATAGAGTATTTTCCATTCCAAAATATAGTTGAATGCCCGCCCAAATCCAATTGATTGATCGATAGATGGGAATGTCGAAAGTAGGAGTATGGAGGGCTTTGACTTGATAGCTTTATATGACGTCAACGAATCCGTAGTGTGTGGCGGTGACTGAATTGTTTTCTCCAAGCTCGATTACTATACGCAGTGAGAGCTTTTTGAATGTTGAGAAGCTGCTGCAGTCTTTTCACATGTGGAGTGATGCTCCGGAATCAATGACCCACTTCGGAGCCGCCGTGGCAAGAGTACAACCAGTTAGTCAGAAAGGATCGCAATCTCCAGTCATAGTGAGGGCTGCTATAGCAGTGGCTTTCTTTACTTTCCACCATTCCTTTATACATTTGTAGGAGACGCAAACGACTTTGACATGACCTGGGAGCCTGCACTGGAAGCAAATGTGCTTGTCGTTTTCTCCGTTGTTTCCTCCCTCCTGGGTGCATTTCTGCTTCCTGCATACATCTGTAGTATGGCTGTCAATTTTGCAATAGGTGCACTTACTTTTGTGGCTGTCTCCGGTTCCACTGCTTCCACTGTGTCCACCACATCCACCGCGTCCTCTGCATCCACCACGCCCATGGCCTTGGCCATGGTAGCCGCCATGTTGAGTGAAAAGGGTGGCCCATGTGGATGCATCTTCAAGTTCTTTGGTAAGGCTGGCTGTAGTTTCTTCTTCTAAGAGGTCATGCATGGCTTCTTCGGGTGTAGTTAAGGGTCTTCTATGCTTTAGAACCATTAATATCATCGCATACTGAGATCGCAGGGATGTGAATATTTGCGTGCAGAAATCTCGATTGGTGACTGCATTGTTCCTATGGTCCAGTTGTATGTGGTAGTTACTGAGTGTGGTGAAGTATGGTTGAAGTGGTTCGTCCTCCTTCGGTCGGCAAGAACGGAACTGGCGAAGGATATCCTGTTTGCCATTATAGGATCCAGCAGTTCCCAGACTCGTTTCGAGTGGGTTCTACATTTTGTGAGGATTTCGTATACCTTTGACGATGCGCCGTACTTCAGGGGAACAGGAAAGTCTGATCATAGATGCAGCCTCAGCTTCCTTAGCCTTCCTATCACCATAGTTGTCATTCTGGTCGAAGTCAAGTGGCTGCAGTTCAGGATCCTCTCCAGTGATAATTGCTTATGCTCTCATTGCTGACAGGATGAGAATCATATTGTCTTTCCATTCATCGTAATTGTTGTGAGTGAGCTTAGGGATGTCGCCCCACCTGGTCTCGTTGAAGGCGGGTTTGGAAAAAGTCATCGTGAGATTGTGGAGATGGTGTTGAGTTTGAGTGCTGTTTATGCGGCTGTTGCTACTGTGACAAGGTTTAGGGTTCTTGAGGCTCTTTTGGAGATCGTGAAGGAGATCGTAGGAAAGATTGTGAGATTTTACATAGTAGCGATAACTGGGCTCATAACCTGTTGAAATACTGATTGCTAGAAGCTTGAATTCTAAAGTACAGGTACATTCATGAACTTATATATGCGGTATTCAGAGTATGTCTTGTATGTCTTGTACACATGCATGCGCACTCAGATAGCATCTCCAGCTGTGTCTGGCATCTCCAGCTAAGTTATGGAATGACCATCATCTTAGAGAGATTATGCATCAGCCCAACTGAAGCCATACACCAGGGAGATAAACCATATATGCAACACTTCAATGCCTAAGAGTCCACAGGTGATGCATTGTGACGCACTCGGTTTTGTAATCACGATTTGCTAGAATGTACAAGCCCCCCGAGGGATGCTCTCGCGAACAATTTCAGACTACGGTTATGTTTTATTGACATGCTAAATGCAGAGCGATCAGATAATTATTGCCGCTTCTGCTATCCAGTCATTGTGCTGAAGCTAAGCTATTGGATTGTAGAGTACAAGCTAGCAGCTTCAATGTAGCGTATCCTTGCTTTTATCCGGATATATTAAAATAGCCGTGGCCTGAGAAATAAGCCTTGCTGAAAATACAACATACTAGGTTGGGCGTGCTGCAAGTTTCCTACGGGGCTTTAAGGCTGTGTACGAATGTAGGCAGGTGCCCTGCGTGCGGTTTGGTTCTATGTAGGGATGTCAAGGCAGGGATCCGCATCTGCTCCTTCCCATACATGTGGAGCTCATCTCAAAGCGCCCCAACCGAGCGCTCCAACCGCAATGTCTCGAAGTCTCATGGACACTTCTAGACCGAAGCTCTGTAGGGTGGTGCACCGAAATACTGCGCAATCGTTGTACAGGAATTCAAGACATTCACTTGTCCCTTCCCGCCAGGGTAGATAGTGCTTAGAGGTATGTATGATCAGTCCCGTCTTATGCGGAACTTGGAACGTCCTCATGTGCCTTTGCATGGTGACGGCTGCCCAACGGTAAATTAGCCCAGCAAATTAGGGTGCGGTGATGGCCGAGAATGGAGGGATGCTCTGCCGCCGTTGGAAAAATAAAGTTAGCATTGGGTGCCGGTCCGGAGTGTTGGGATTCAGCTAGCGAAACCTAGTAGATACTCTCGTAAGGATTTCAAATCCATCCATCCACAAGCAGGACATCAAACTTAATAGTCGTGAAACAAGAAATCCAGAGCTTGTTTAGCCGGGACCACCAATATCTCCAGGCAGCCCCCATTATCATATGCATATACATTCGCCAATCGTCTCGAAGTGGTGGTGGCTAGAGTAAGGGTAGGTGCTTCTGTACGAGTGTACAGTCAAGCCAAAACCTGACAACCAATGTCAGAACCGGGGCGGATTGAATTAACCATTCTTCACTGTCTCATATTGCATTATTGTCTTACCCGCCATACGAGCCGTTACCGCGGTGAGGATTGCACGAGCCACAAGAAGGCACCCATCCGTGCTGGCGCGTGGCCGCCCCTGATTACCGACATACTCTATTTGAACTTCATCGGTGCGTGCACCGTAGCATTAATGCTGATGCTGCTATCAATTGCACCATAGCATTAATGCGGACGCTGCTATCAATCAGCCTTATGCAAATAATATTCTTGGCTTCAACGGTTAATGAGATCTACATGTAATAGCACTCTACACGCACCGCTCAAACACTGAAAGGCTACCATAGGTAGCGATCTGCATGGATAATAGCAGCGGCTTGATGCGACCCACATCGTCTCGCACTTGCTGGCAGACAGCAATAGTAATTTCTGCTCCGGTGGAAGTTAGGGCGCGGAGAACTAGAAGCAAACAGCAGCTTAGAGAAAATAGGCTCAGCTTACACTGACCGGCAAGTAGTATTTTGAGGACTGACAAACGCGTTTCATACTCCCGCACAAGTCCGTATCACCATGTTTCATTTCCTCTAAACCTAACCCTGTGCTGTCTATTTCAACTGCTGTTTCACATACAACCCCAAAGTACATCGGCAAATGGGCAAGATACGTCGAAGACTCTGAGGCCAGATCTTACTGGTATCAACAAAGCAGGCCCCGCTCAATTCACTGACTACTTTACACTGTATGCTCCAAAGTGGCTATTCGGAACAGGGTAATTGGTGTAATATGGGAAGTTCAAACCTAGGTATAGCTGACGCTTCTATAGGTATCGTAGAACTACTGCAAGCCACCTTGGAACAATCGAGTTACCACGTTTTGACGTCCATCAGAGCGGGGTCAGATTGAGACAATGTAAGCACCTAACCTCATGCGTTTGAGAAGGAGCCACAGAATTGGTGCGCCAATGATGAGAATATTAATCTGTTTCTCCGTGCGTTTGTGTGCTCGGTCAGCACCATTGAAACTGAGAGGAAGCGGTTACATACACACCTTCCATGCAAGATATATGATGCAAGGCCACCGCCCTTGCTGACAGTCGCACGCCATACGTCAGTCCACGCGGCAGCAGCTTCGATAAACTGTAGACGGTATTAATATAAATCCGGATCAAGCGGCTTGTTTCGAGGATCGGGTCTAACTAGTCGGATTTGAGCGACGAGATTAACTCTTGAGACGCCACCAGCTGAATGACCCAAGAGCTAGACGAAAATGGTCATATAGTCCACTGTCCAATGATTTAGCGCTCACACGAAAAGCTTGTCCTTTTGTGTAACATGTATTTTTCGGCGATAAATCATAACTCCATCTCCGAGTGTTTATCAGCGAGGAAGTTGAACAAACATGGAACCCACCAGAGGTCGCTAGTGGAGTAAGTTATTGCATAAGCAGGCGAATATGCAGTCAGAGTGGATCAAGCTTTTACAGTGACACTATCCTGGGTGGCGGAGGGCAGCTTCTCAAATGGAAATTCGTCCCGTCGCGGTGACCAAGAAGCCGAGCTATACCCGGATATCCGGACCGACCGAAACACCAACCGGCTCGGAATAATGGCAGGCCGCCTGCGTTCGAAACCTCATCTCTGAGACGCAAAGTGATATCATATCATGCCATTTGTGTTTGCTTCTTCAGGAACTGAAGAAATATGCCCAATGAAAACCTGCGACTGCGGGATAAAAGATCTTGCTGTCGCATATGAAGACTATTTGCGGATTATTTGCAACTGGGCACTTGCTGGGAGTGGGTTGGGGTGCATCTCATATCACTTATCGTTACGTTGCCCAGCCAAGGATCCTCAAAAGCCCATGTGAACTAGGAGTTTTACCAGACGACATTCGGGTCGTGTTCTAATTGCCAGTGAATTGACGTTCTTCTCATTGGAGAGGAAATGTAACCCTCATTCGGCATGCATTCGCACCTGCTGCCTTTGCATGGCCACTTCCGTAGTGGCGGTACGGCATCGGACCAACCCAGTATGTATAGGTCGGAGGTCAACGCCCCAGTGTTCATCGTGTGGCGGTCCAATATTCAAGCGCCCGAGCCTACATTATATATATCAAAGGCATAATAATTTATAGTGGACGTACATTTTCGTTGTCCACTGTCTGATTCTACGATTACTGATCTTCTAAAAATGATGCAGGGGTCAAGTGCGGGCGTGACAAAAGAAGTAAAGATCGCTGCCTAACCATGCACAAGTATGCACAGAAAACCCCAGAAACCCCTCAGCTGCCAGTGCTGCAGAAGACACTGCACTTGATAGTCTAACGAATCCACAGCAAGATGAGGAATCTTGGGAAATAGGTGACGGCCTGCTCCTAAATCGTAAGTGCCTACATCTGATGGGGCAATTCCGGCAAGGATAAAAAGAGAAAGTTCGTACTTCCACAGGTACAACACGAACGCACAGTCATTTACGCGGAACTCCGGTATTTTTCAGGGCCACCACCACTTACATGTCGACAGCAAAGTTGCATATGCGGATGAGTGTGCAACATGGATGGCTTACGAAGTTTAGAGCCCATGCAAAGATAGAGCTTACTCACTTGTACTTGTGCTTATCTGAAAGGTACCAAATACATCCTTTGGTTGGGCAGCCATAACACTCGAGCCAGAGTGGAGATCTCAGAACAGCCGTTCTTCCCGTCCGCTGCAAAGTTTAACACTCCTCTATTATCCTCTCCTCCTCTCATCTTCATTCGCTAGAGACAACCGGGATTTGTGCGTCATCCTCAGCATCTGGAAAGACGGCAGAAGCCCGTGTAACGATACGCGATGGAGTGCATTACAAACCTCGATACACCCCCACCCTCCTCTGCCGCCTCAAACCCGTGTACCTTTATAAAAAACGACTGGTCCGCACTTTTTGCCCCCCGCGACTATATCAGTGCTATTTCGTCAACTTTACAGCTTCTATTCAGTTCAAACGTATGCATAACAACAACGATATGAGGGATCCACAGTCATCTGACCAGAGGTCATATACCAATACTCCTCAATACCCACCGATCCGGAGAAGCGGACGCCAAAACTACCTATCGACAGGAACGACAGTAAGCATGTCGCACCCCCCGCAATACCATACAACGAGCGCCGCGTTACCGTCGAACTACTCCTTAGACCTAGCTTCGTATTCACATCAACCGCCCCATTCCATTTCTTCCAGTAACTCGCCACAGCCTTCCCAGGCTAACCCGGGAAGTGGGTACCTCGACTCGTTTCCGGGAATACCAATGGCCGATGTAATGGAGATGGGAATGGACCCTACGCCCATGGGTATTGATCTCAACATTCTTTCGGCGGAAGCACACCGGGATCTCCGGATGCTGGAGAACAGACCGCGGGGTCTGGCACGGCAAGAGATATCGCAAGAAAGTAGCAGTAGCGAGCGAACACGGCGCCAACGGCGCGCCCACAGTGACGATAGCATAGACACGCCCCCAGACAGATCGACTGCGAAGAAGCAACGGGGAAGACCGAGGTTGGATCCTACAGATGAGAATGCGGCCGATGTAAATCCCCTCTCCTACCCACGGGCGGCGTCCCCACATGCTAACGGTTACAGCGCCGGCGGACACAGATCAGATTGGCACAGCGTGCCTACAGGTTAAGGAAGGAGACAACAATATCATCACTAAGGACTCGCGTCACTGAGCTCGAGAATGCGATCGAAAACATGCAAGCTACTGTCCTCGAGCTCCACGAATTTGCTATGAAATGCGCCCAAAAAAATGAGGAGCGCGAAATTTCCACTGAAACTATAAGAAACCTGACAGAGCGATTTATGGCTCAATCGAAAGGGGCACTGGGTGCTGATAGTGAATCACTTGGCGAGGGCGAAGACACACATGATGACGGTTCTCATGGAGATCGGAATGAAAGACCACGAAGTAGGGACGATGGCGGACCCACCTCTGGCAGCACTAGTATGGGGGGAGCACCACCGTGGGGTGGATATCAACTCAGCTACACTAGGGGCCCATCGCATGAGGACACCACCTACAACAATGGCACATCTGGGTCAACATCGCGCAGCACCTATGAGAGCATGCCTCAGGACCAAAACTCGTTCAACGGCTACATAGATCAGCCAGTGTTATCTTTTTACCCTTCACCACCACCAATCTCGCCGGAACTAGAAGGTCCTAGCTCGTATTCGCTTAACGAAACCTCTTTCTCCCGACGGCTGCATCGCAAAGCCCTGGAAAACGCGTACCGGCTTCTAACTTCGCCCACTGCAGACCAAAGTGACGTCGCAAGAACATTCGCCTACACATTTTGCTACGCCACTCGGCAAGATATTATTAATAGCGTCACTCGCCTTTTGCGTGCTGGAACTAACGAATCGCTTTCTCCCTGCGATTACCCCGAGTTACAATTCTTTCCGCCTCGCCCCCTCAATAGTTATGACGATATCCTCCAGGCCTACCAAGATAAAGCGAGGATGGACGTACTAGGAGCTTCTAACTCATCACTAAGAGCAGAGGCGTATAAACAACTACTTAAATTGGGTGTCGGTAACAAGTTCTTGCGACCAGATGATGTCGAAAATGTTCTTATCGAAAACGGTATCCTAGAGAGGATCGAAGCCCCAGCGTCCTGCAGTGATCACATGTCGAGCCCAGAATCAAGTCAGGATTTGGAATACCTTTCCCCACGGCCAGCTGGTAATGGGTCTGTGGATTCTCAGACGAGTGCAGATGTTATTTTTCCACGTTCTTCGAAGGAGGATTGTGGCAGGCGGCTGAATTTTCAAGTAAAGAAGTCAGTGGATTTGGATGTGCTCGTAAAAGGTAGGACCACTGTTACTATCATTACCAGTGCTACAGTAAACTAAACTTCACTTAGAATTAGTTGGGAGAGGTGTGTGTCTTGGGCAGTACCCTGGATTCAAAAGAAGCGACGTGGATGATTGCATCCGGATAGCTTCAAGACCACAGATGGTATTTTGATTTGGGAATTTATTGAGGCATTCATTCAGGTTTTTTTCATTCCCTGCTCTTCCTTTCGGCTGGAAGGTCACTGGCGTTTCTCATGGTTGTACTTCAGTTGTTGGGCATTAGATTAGAGGCTTTTGTTCTTGCCGTTGCTTTTGGGGTTTAACGGGGTGTCTTGATACCATTGATGCGTTCTCTCTAAATTATTGGTTCACTTTCTTATGGTTTGGCAGAATTTAAGTTGACGGTGTTTTGGGCATATGCATATATATGGCATTGGTATGCCTTATAGTCCCATGGTGGCACCAATCAGTCACAGGCGATACTTAATATCCACCGAATGTGACATGATTGTTTCAGCAACCCTGTCTCCGGTATGATGGTGCCAGAATTGCACTCCCAAAACTTCCAACAATATCTTCCAGCGGATTTCAAGTTTCATAAAATCCTGTGCGGAGCAAGGTTAGGGCCAGGATCAATGGCATTCTAGCAATTTACAGGGCTGACTATGGAGCAGTGCATTCCAAATCCAATGATGCCTCCAGTCTGAGTGATACCTCATGCCACGTCTAAATAGAGTAACATCAGCCCCCACACTGCGAATACTAATGCAGCTGACCGTAAGATGTATCTTACAATCAGAAGCACTGATGCATATTAGACAACAGGCAGTGGGGGTTTCACTCGTCATCTTTCAGAGTTGAAGGTTTAATTGAGCAACACTCGACTCTATACGTCGACTAGATATCTTCCTGACGTGTCGTTATTTGCGCTACTCCGTCAGCATTCTCTTAGCCGGGCGGGGTATCTACAGCTACGCACATGCTATCGGAGAAGAATGTTCATTGGAGAGGTTGCGGCTTGTAGAGGCAGGCAGCAGGGTATCTGTTACGCGTACACCCCGTGACGGATTCGTAGGCTCATCCATGTATAGTGCGAATATGCGGTATCAGCCGTTATCGGGAACGGCAACTCCTGACATGGCAAAATCCATTCGTTAGGTTTGTACGGAGCTCGCGCGGCCGCCTTCCCACCCATTCTTCCTATTCCACCATTCCACTGGCTCTAGGGATGAGACTTTGAGCTTCTCAACGCCGACCTTCGAATTTCGACTACCACAGTTGACGTAGCGTTGTCTTTCCATAGCTTGCATGGGCACCAACGCCGCCATCGATGCAATTTCGTTGAGAATGGCAATTCCAAACAGCTCCAACGTCGTCTGCTCGATTGATCCGGATCTAAAACCGCATACTGCATGGGTCCCAGTGCACTCTCCCAACTGTAAGCGACCAGTTCACATCTCAGTCACGCAGATCTCCAGCACCTTTACACCTTTGCCGCACGCATATCTCCAGCACCTTTGCACTTTTGCCGCACGCATATCTCCAGCACCTTTGCCGATATCCTCCAAGCCATGCACCTGCTGCGTTCAGGCTGGCGATTCCAACGTTCCACGACAACACGGGATGATGGACTTCTACAATTTAGCCGGTTCACATACTGGTTAACAGAAAGCGCGCAGCACGGAACCGGGAACAGGAGTGGACCTGCGTCGATGATGTATCATACTTCGAACGGAGGGAATGCTCGGATTAAGACTCGCTGGAAACAGCGTATGAAGCCAATAGCATTGGTATCAGTGCGACGCTTCATGGCTGGAATGGAGCACTAATTACTGGCGAGGCGGGCATACATCTCAACTTGTATACCTAGAGCTAGCTAGATGAGTCATACTCCCTTTATCTAGCTTGTGCTTCTCTCTATATGCAAGCTAGGTGTTGGCTGGCACCTTGTATTGTATTGTTGATTGGGTGAATTGGACTATTGACTTTACAGTGCCCAGGATAGCCGTACCGTTTCGAGTCGATTAAGACTACCAGCTCGCACACAAACAAGAACAGGGTATCCATGAAGCAAAGGAAAGAAAAGAAGCAAACGAGAAAGTTGTCCGCCTGCTTCTAGAATCCTCCCCAATCGAAAGATCGGAGTCAAATACCAGGAGCTCATGATCAGCTACGAATCATCACGGAAGAAAGTCAGTCCAAAGTTTTAATCTGAGAAGAACCTGTATTCCCTTTAATATACAAAGATAGCAAAATAAATGATATCGAGAAAATTCTTTTCACAAGGGATTGACCCAAACCCCACCCCATCCATGCCACCCCACTTTGAGTCTATCCATAATACATAAAAACTTTTCTTCCCACTCCCACCTTCGAATACCACCTAGTAGTCAACCTAGCAATCAACGACCACGTAACCAATGTCAGTGGGTTTAGCAGTGGCATAGAAATTGGTGCGGTCTGCAACGACTTGCGAGTACTCGTCAACGCCCACGATGATGGGATCAGGCACCAACGCATTTTCGATAGCGCGCTCAGCGACAGCAGGCTCTTTCACCTCGTGCTTGTAACCACCATCATATCCGTAGCCGTAGTAGCCACGGCCACCATAGTAGCCGCCGTTGGAATTGGTGTTCGAGTTGTAGTTGTAGTTGAAGTTGTCATTATATTGCTTCTCGCTGGCACCATCTGGAGCAACAAGAGTGTCGACAATTTCGGGTGCCGCGACGTTTTCCTCTGGGACGGCAGCGGTCCCGGGAACTACTGTAGTCTCTGCGTCTGCCATCTCTATATCGGCTGGAGCAACGGTAGGCTCGGCGACGTCAACGACTGGCTTAGCGACGTCAACGACTGGCTCAGCGACGTCAACAGCCTTAGCAGCGACGACAGTTTCCTCAGGAACGGCAGCGTTCTCGATATCAACGGTTTCGGGAACGACTGCGGACCCTGTGGCCACCACCTCGTCGCGCTGATGATGCCGGTTGCGGTTGTAATTGTTATTGTAGTTGCAGTTGCCACACCCTCCGTTACCACCGTACCCACCGCCGCAGCCACCGCCGCAGCCACCGCCGCATCCTCCACCGCAGCCACGTCCGCTGCTGTTGTAGTTGCTGTTATTGTTGTAGTTGCAATTGCCGCTGTTGTTAGCTTCACGCTTCTCGATCGCTGAAACATCACGCTTGTAGCAGCCACCACCGCATCCACCGCATCCACCGCAGCCGCCGCAGCCGCCGCAGCCACCATAGCCACCAAATCCGCATCCCCCACCGCAGCCACCGCATCCGCCGCAGCCTCCTCCGCATCCCCCACCGCAGCTACATCCGTTGCTGTTGTAGTTGTTGTTATTGTTGTAGTTGTAATTGCCGTTGTTGGCTTCACGCTTCTCTATCGCTGAAACATCACGCTTGTAGCAGCCGCCACCGCATCCGCCGCCGCATCTGCCGCAATCACCGCAACCACCGTACCTGCCTTGTGAGAAGTTGTTATTCTGGTTGTTGTTGCAGTTCTGATTGATGTTAACGCCGCCGTTGTTAGCGTCACGCTTCTCGATCGCCGGAACATCGCGTTTGTCGAAGCCGCAGCAGCAAGAGTTGCATTCATCGCACCCGCCACATCCGTCGCAACAGTTATAGCCGCCGCATCGGTTGCAGCAAATGTTGCAGTTCTGGTTGTTGTTGCAGTTCTGGTTGACGTTGACTTCATTGCGCTTCACAATCCCCGAGGCATCCCGCTTGTCGCAGCCACCACAACCTCTGCCGTATCCACCACCACCACAACCCCCGCCGCATCCACCACCGAAGAAACGGCCGGCTTCTTTGAAGATACCGGCGTTGGCGTTCTGGTTGTTATTGATATTTTGGTTGAGGTTGATATCATGGCCGCCGAAGGCCTCAGCCGAGCGCTTCTCGCAGCGTCCGCATCCACCACCACAACCCCCGCCGCAACCACCGCCGAAGAAACGACCAGCCGCCTCTTTGAAGATACTGAAGTCACTATTTTGGTTGTTGTCGATATTCTGGTTGAAGTTGATATCATGGTCGAAACCGAAGGGTGAGGGAGTACGGGTTTCGAGGTCACGCTTGTAGCGACCACCACAACCGCCATTACAACCATCATCACCACGGTAACGGTCGTTGTGGAGACGGTTGCGGTTGTAGTTGAAGTTGTAGTTGTGGTTGCCGTGCGAGTTGCCGTATCCACCGTATCCGCCGTAGCTTCCTCCATAGCTTCTGCTTTCGCCGTTGAAGAGATTGTTGTCGTTGTAGTTGACGTTGACATTTTTGTTACCAGCATTGTTACCAGCATTGTTGCCATCGCCCGATCTCGCCTGAAGGGTAGAAGAAGTCGGGGCAGGAGTCGGGGCACCTAGAGCGGTGACAGCGAGGAGGAGTGCGGTGATGGTGCTGGAAGTGAATGCCATCTGTGTGATACTACTTAGTGTCTATTGCATGAACTGATAGAGAGGAGAGGGGGTGTTTGAACGTACTGCTTCGATTTTGAGAAAGACTGATATATAAATGAGTCGGTGGAAGTTTGTTTGGAACGATAGAAGCTGCGTTGAACGGTAGTGGATTTGGCAGAGGCGGTTGTTGCGCTGATCTAGAGAGCTGTGATACTGAATCCAAGTTGGGGGAACCTGCCCTGTATTTATACAGACCCTGGGGAGATTCCACATCCCTATCAGACCCCGAAATCTCCAGAGAAAAACTCCCTAGTTGACGCACTTGAATTCAGTTAGGGAAAGCACAAACAAGTCGTGTGCAGATGTATGACCTCAGTTCACCTAAAGATGCTTAACATAAATTCCCTAATGTACATAGTTGTACAAACTAGCAAGATCCTTTAAGAGATCTTAAGAAGCCAGCCATGGGACCGTGAACACAGGTTGTAATCCAGCGTAAGCGGTTATAAACGGCTGAATACGATAGTGCATAGCTTACAGGTGCGAATGAGGTCCACCATGCTGCTGAGCGTTGAAAAGATCGGAGTGCGTGGCGACTTTAGGATGGGCCCCTTGAAAGATAAGCAATTCGATACGAATAAGGTGCTGGATGGGTCTCCATCGGCAAACGACGCATATTCGCCGGAGTTGTTGACGTTCCAGTGTTTGGAATTGATTCCGAGCCGTAGACTCGAAACCTTGTGCTGGCCTGCATAGTCTTTCAGCTTTGACGCGCTTGGAGGCAAAATCTGTTCCTAAGTTTGTCAGAAGAAAACTTCATTGACTCGTCAGCTCGTCATTAAATGAGAATGCACAGGCCAAGCACAGACCGTGCTTTGACCGTAACCTGGCGTTTGGTGAAGAAAAATGCATAAGTTAGCCATGACTGCGGAGATTAACGCAAACTCTATCTCTAGAAAACAACTAACTTCAACAAAGTTTTCTTCCCGTGTATCTACCTACCACAGTGACCTCGGGTTTTCAATATCATTAGAGATCCTCGGCTTCGTCAACCAAATTTTTAATGTCGTTGGATTGTAGCGGCCCGAGCGGCCCTTCAGCTTTCGGTGAACTTCGGAACACTGCTCATTTTGGCGCCGAGTTCTAATATGGCTAAAATTTAAGAAGAGGTTCGTCAATCGAGCCGACGCTAGCCTTGAATCGAGGGCTGATATAGAGTAGAGCGTCGCTGCAATTGGTCTTATAGAAAGGGATAAAAGATAGGACTTAGGCTAGAATTTTACGGTCGCTCTCAAGAATTCTATCTTCTAAATCGTTAGGGCACGCAGCTTGTCCTGTAGATACAATATCAGCGAGCAGCAATATGCAGAAGCCCTCATCGTCAACGACTCTCGCGCTGCGAATTCTTAGGGATATTAAGATAGTAGTTAAACTCAGAAATTTCCCACAGACTAGAGAGTTCTCAAGAATGAGTCTAGATTCTGCGCTGCTCTGCTCTGAATGTCGTAGGTGATTCTCCGTGGTTTGTTGAGGACTTCAGGAGGTCCGACGTCATGTTTGGTAGGTGACGTACTCTACGTTACACCGCGTAACTATAAGGTTTAATAAGATCTACAGATGTGGCTCAAGGCTAGTATTAGGCTTGGCTTTTGCAGCTATTATATCTGATGGCGATTGAGAGATCGGGATGCATAAATAGATTTTTGGTACCAGGAACTCAGTGCAGCGAGATCGTTTGAACATCCAAAGAGAGTCGAGATTTATATTCTGAAAGGGCAATTTATAAAAAGCCTCAGGCTTGTTTCATGAGAACGGACAAAGAACGCAACCAGCGAGAGAATTGAATAATAGGGCGAACTGGCAACTAAGTAAGGTTGCGGCTGATAAACTTAAAATTCGGGTATATATCCCCCTACCCGCTTATATTCGCTTGTGTAAAGTGAGTAAAACCCAACCATATACATGATCGAGATTGAATGGCCTTGGATGTCTAAATAACTACAACAATGGATGGGTTAGGGTTCCGCGTGATGGGACGTTGAATTTGATGTGACGTGACGTGACCTACCGACAAGGACGATCTAAACGGCCGAGTTATTGCTATATGTAAATATATGTGGGGGAGCTTTAGAGATAGATAGCATGAGAATGATCCGATATGTAATGCAGCTATCCTCCATTCAGTACTTAGAGAGCATGGAATTGATCGGTTTTCAAGGAGCATTTCCTCTCGGATTTAATCCGCATTTAAGGAAGTTAATAACTGTTTTCCGCCGGGGAGACTCTTAACTGCGGTAAATAGTCTGTACTTCGCCTAGGCTAGAGAAAAATCAGTATTAAGGCTACATATCTTGCCTGAATCCCTTTTTTGCCTCCTTATTGCTCGCGTTACGGCTGGTGCCAATTGGTTTTGCTGGTTTGCTACTAGGGTACTGCTGTAGTCTTGGAATGTTTATGTTTTACTCTTATAGTTGCTTGTGGGATAAGGGCGCACGTTGTCTGAAAGCGCACTTTTGGTTTGTAAGGGAAACATTCTGGTAGTAAACTACGCACAGGGAAGGCTGTCCAGTGGTTGACGGCTGCAAATGTGCCGTCCATACTCCACACGCGGCTGTGGGTGTTTGGGGGGTCTCACTAGGCGACGGACATGATCCAGGAGGACTTTCGGGTTGCACTCAAACTCCCGTATTGTATCCATGCCAACTCGGTTATAAGCTGCACTTAAGTCGTACTTAAGCTTTGATATAAGCCGCAAGACGGGTACAGCCGTTAGTCTTTGTCGACTCTGGTCAAGGTGAGCTTTGGGGGGGGGGGGGGGGGGGGGGGACACGGG
>Ga0307514_10000283_pt1 | contig 129493 bp, 130 predicted proteins | sample 16_EM_MG_FD_203088 | JGI IMG/M metagenome (GOLD analysis project Ga0307514, IMG submission 203088) | Populus trichocarpa ectomycorrhiza microbial communities from riparian zone in the Pacific Northwest, United States - 16_EM | ecosystem: Host-associated > Plants > Roots > Unclassified...
AGTAAGTTTATAATGCTCCCAGGGCACCCCCACAGAGTTGTGGTTGCGTCGCTAAACATTTGCGGGTGGGGAGTCGGTTGCCATGCCCAAACGGGCCGGGAATGCCCAAGTTACGATCCAGGGGATAACACCGACAAACTCAGCTGAAGCTCTTGCATCGCAACTACCAGTACATCTCGCTGTCCCGGTCCTCAAACAGTTTTGCTACTGAATTTTTTCTATGTACAGTATCGCATCCATAACACGCAGCGATACTCCGAGTTTGACTGCAGTCACCATCACGTACATCATGGTGGGGTCGTTACTTCACATAATGGCCACGCGGCAAGTATGAACATATTTCTCGCTAGGTACTCCTAGGGCGAGCGATTAGACAATCGTCACGCCAATAATCTATCGCTCCTACAAACGTTAGTACAGGTACAAAAGTGCCTAGATAGCGTAGTAACCGCTTGCTTCCACTCCTAGTCTACGGACTATCCTACTCCCTGTAGTAATCACTGGGTCTGCAGGGGGCCGACAAGTTGGAATTTAGGGGAGGGCATTTCTGATGTATTGCCTTGCGCTGTGCGTTTTTGTCACCCACCACGAGAAGGGTTGTTTTGCCAATCGTGGGGTTGAGGTCAGACGAGTGTGCGATGAGTGTTTATCACTGCAGAAATTGCAAGAGGACATGGGTGCGACCCAGATAAATAAATTTGAAGCTCTGTACGGAGTCTAAATTCAACTTCATATTGCATCACTGACTGTTAGGGTTAGGGAAATTACGACGGTGAGTATTTCTGCGTGGATAGTATGGAAGAAAGGATGAACCAGAGATAACCGATCTAGTCTACAGACTATAACTGATCAACATCTAGTTTGTCAAATGTCTCAAAACTTCATAGATTCCAGGACCGCGAGGGTATACGTTCAGATCACGGCTTTCTCCAATATCCAAAATATCACAGGTAAACACCGATACAACCATGCATTATATCAAGCACCAGATTACAAAAACTGCTTACATTCTATTTCGAACCACATTCTCACCAACTTCTCAAATATAATTAAAACAATTTAACCCACCACACCACCTTCTTCTAGCTAACGAGGTTGCAGTACCTGCATTGTTGAGCCCCGGGGTTATTGATTTGTCCGCACAACGGGCATTTCCATACCGCCTTCGAGGGGGTCATCGTGAACTGGGGATAGTGCATATTTATCACAATCGATGGATGCGGATATTGTGCGAAGTCGTTTAGTAATTGCAGTTATCGTTTTGTGGTTTTGATATTGGATCCAGCTATGGTGGGGGGAGTGGGAATTATAAGGACGTCGTGATTGCGAGGTCTAGCACAAAGAAACGACTTGCATGATTCAAGATGATACTCAGTAGGAGTTGATCAAAGAATTCGGGGCGTTTCAAAGTCAATACCAAACATTCCTTTATCATTATTCTCGGTTGTTTATCGGCTGAAATACAACTACTAATAACATAATACACCAGGCGTATATGCACTTCTCGTGGTGACTTTAGCATATATACAACATGTAACTAGGTATATAGCTCTGGAGATGAATCGGTGATTATGAAAAAAGGTGAGAGTTCCTGATCCGTGAAGATCATGAAGCAGTTGCTTTACAGTATCATAAGTACAGGACGTGATTCTGCTGATCTGCAAGCATGAAAGTGAAATCTAAAAAAAAACACAAATAACACAAATAAGCTGAACGTATCATTAGCACCAGTCATCGGCACAATCTATACCAACTACAGCTACTGGCACCATCTCCACACCTCCATAGCCACCATCTGTACCACCAGCGCCACTATCCGCACCAGCAGCTACTAGCACCGTTTCACATCAACACCGCCACCACCGCCACCACCGCCACTGGCAGCGGCAGCGATTCCTATTTTCCTCCGATGCTCTGTCCTCGCCCTCTTTCTTTCCGAGCAATCCTTTACCATGTGTCCGACCTCCTGGGAATGGATCAACTATCATAATCAGTGGAGGAGCGAGTACAGACTTAACGGGGGCATTCATCTGCTTTCTGCTACTACGATTACTATCGCTTCTCTCACTACTACTCTCACTTCTGATGCATACATTGGTCTCGGCGTGGACAACACTACATATTAAATTAGTAGAATCTCCAAGTTGTACAAAAGAAGAGCGTACTGACCTGATATTAGTATCCATTTCAAGATGGTAGAGTTTGAGAAGAGCTCAAACTAAGACGATGGTGTTTGAAGATCACACATACTTCTTCTTCAAATGACGATTTACAGGTGCTTGATCTTTGGTAAATGCAGACAGCAACATACCAATATTCAAAAGTTTCAGATTTCCACTTGTTCGGTTTCAATTTAGCTAGGAGGCTGCAGCCTACCGTCCAATGCGCGGACGACCAGGATTCGATTGAAGAAATTTTCTTAAATGATGCTTGGAGAACACTTTTTATCTATGGTCCTTCGAAGTGGGTCTCGAACTGAGTCGAACAAGCTCTCCAGTTCCTGAGCGGTACTATAGCCTTCTGAAATGCTGGATAATGCATGAGGAATCGCATACAACTGTTGATCTTTTAGGAAGCTGAATACACTTCAGGCTTGTAAGTACCCCGATTATATGACGAGCTCAGATGTGATGGTGGCCGTTGACACTTTTTGCAGTTTGTTCTCGGAGCTAGTCTCGCAACAGAAATTCCTTCGCGTTGAACCGGGAAGCTCCGCGAATTTCCAACCATTACAGGCCTATCGATTGAGACATTGATCAAGCAGCCTGGGAGGATTATTTTGATGAACAATTGTTCGGTCACTGCTAGCACAAGGAAAATGTAATTTCACATTCATGAACTACTACTCGCAACCTTACTTTATATCATTGAGCAGTTTTGGTAATTCTAGAATGTTGTTTAGTAAGGGCTTTGCCCGCCGAATCAAGTGGCAGTCGACTAATGGTGAATCCAAAATGTGATGTACAATTGAATCTTTATCCTGTGGTGCTTACTGTGTTGATGCGTTAGCTGCTTCTAGTCGGCTTTCCGGATGACTTGTTGGTAGCAAAAATTCTGAATGTCTCGTGCGGGATCAAGAAGCGACATTCGGAACTTGGAGAGGATAAAGATTCATGAATGAACATGATGAATGAAAACGGGATAATGCTGATGTCGCTTTCGACCCCCTTCTTCGAATTCAACAGAAAGGGGTGTTGCCTACAATGCCGGTGAATGAAATGATGGCATCTTGACCGCGGTGTTCAACTTGGCCGTCAACAGATAATTCCATGGCAGTGACATATATTAGGACTTAGCTGCACCAGTTTCACAATTTACACCTACAGTCCCTACAAGATAGTATTCCGTTATCGCCCAACAGCCCTTTTTCAATAACTCAAGAAGCTAGAACCTATCCAACGGCATGGATTTTTATCAGGAAGGATCCTTCAAGCGTCTCCACGACGTTGAAATCCGGACTAAACTTTGCCAAAGTGTCAATCCTAATGTTCTAGTTATTGTTGAACAGGCGCTATCTTGTACGACACTTCCACTATTGCGGAAAACAGAATTCACAGTAACGCCCGAGTTACCCATCTCTAGCTTCATCACGGAAGTCCGGGACAGACTTAAGCTGAATCCATTACAGCCAATGTTCCTCACCAGTAACGGCAACCTTCTCACGAAAAGCGCTCGCATTGCTTCGTTTCCTAAAGATGCTGATGATGGTGCTGTTTATCTCGTTTATACTGATTCAATCGTTGGGCGAGTGGAACTACTGGAAGCTTCTGGTGGTCTTCCAGGTGGGTCGATGTGGTGGTCGGAACCCATAAATTCCGATTTCGACTGGATCAAAGAAAAGAGACGGAGACAAAGAGAAAAGCATCTTCAACATTTGCCCGAGGATTCGGATAAGAATTTTGAGAATGTCGTTCTTCAGGCGGCGGAAAGGAGGAGCATGCTTGAAAGGAAGAAGAAAAGAGAGGTGCAAGAGAAGAGGATAATGTGGAATTGGATGTAGTAGAGAGAATACTGAGTCGCAATGAAGCCGGTATGTACGCCGAGGTGGTGATGAAGGAAACCTTTTACCAGGAATATACTATGTTGAAATGATTTAAAATGAATAGAATATCGCTCTAGGATTAGTTCACCACCTAGGAGCTCCTATGTACAGCTCTTGGTGAATGAAAGCTTAGTTCCATATGATTTTCAGCTGATTGTTTGAAATTGTGAATTTGCTATGGCCGTTAGTTATATCTAACTAAAAACTTTAATGTACTTGTTTAATGAAAAGCTGCCCGTGAATGCGAGTAGAACGTAGCTAGCTGTGAAGCATATACACGTATTGAAACAGTTAATCAAATCTGTGAGAGAGATGAGAGACTATCGCCATATTATTTTAATTTATTTCCTTTGCTGAAAAATGAGGGTACTGAAAGGTTTGGCGCGCTACAACGAATGATAGCTCTCCATACTTCAATTATTCGTTTAGTTTTTGGTTGGGTAGTGAGTGGTATTATCACCGAGGGGCCTCTAAGAACACTACCAGAACAAAAAAACTCAGATAGCATAGTGGTTCCTTACTCCCAATCACTACCATATGTACCATGCCACGGGGAATCCACGGGGTCGGACTTAGAGGAGGACATTTCTCATGTACCGCCAGGCGCTGTGAGTTGTTGCTTTCCACATCCCGCCCAAGAGAACTGTGCACTGCGTGAACAACTCCAGGTATTCTGTGATATATAAAGCTTAAACACGGTGTTCGCTGTTCGTTATTGCGAAATTGAGTTTTAGTTTACATCAGCACTGCCAGTCGGTTCCTAAAGCAATTTCCTACATAGAAACCAGCTAACCTACAACAACTCCTCTAACTCCTTTACTCTATCCTCAAGTTCTTCCCTATCACTCTCTAGCTTACGAATTCTTCTAGCCGCCCGATTCCCCAGAGCAACGGAATTTTCAAGTTCAACCATCAAATCCTCAACTGCAACCTCAAGGTGTATCATCTCTTTGAATGCCCACTCACGTTGCAGTGTTGTTTTTGATAGCTTCTGTTGTAGCGTACGAATGGATTGTTGGACATGGTCGGGGAGGCAAGAGAGGGCGTTGGCGGGGAGGGGGGAGTATTGTTGTTGAGACATGAGCCTTATCTGTTGTAGGTAGATGAAGCGATGATGCTTGAGATGGGGTATGATAATCTAGAGATACCGGGGAGGAGAGAATGTGGACATATATACGGACTAACTGTGCACAATATATAATTCATCATGATCAGAAGTATTCATTCGTTTTGTTCATTAATTACTCGCACATAAAGTATCACTAACATTGTTTAGCCATTCAAATCGTCTTGCAAAAATAAGCAATGTGCGGGGTTAAAAGTATTCATGACGAACATTTTCCTTGAAGATTATCTAATTATCTAAAAGTGTGGAAGGTGACGTTCAAATGTCTTACAATAAATAATTACCTGCCACCTATAGCATACTTGTGCCTTTCGTGAATCATGATGTGCTCAACGGGGGAGCTGACCAGAAGCTACATGGATGTAGACCTCCGCCTGTCAAATCTGAAGGACATCCGTCGCCACAAAAATGTGTACGTTTTGGTAAAACTGTGTATAATTTACTAGGCTCTACGGATGATATACTCCTTGGCTAAACAGAATGGTTAATGCTATATTTCGTGCCTAAAATTTCAACAATACACGCCAAATGCGACATAAGACAATCGAAGTACGATATGACCCTATCCACAATAATTGCTTGAAACAGCAATGATACTAAGCATATGGATTAAGGGGGATAATATGGGAACTGAGGATGCCGTACAGTTTCTAACAGACGCACTACGTGAGAAAATCCAACACCTGGATTAGTAAACTCGCGGTTGGGAATGCCCGCCATAATCTTTGTATTTTATCATAATCAAACAAACAGAATAAGCACATATCCAGCCAAAACTTATTCACTGGATATATTTATATGTCTCAAGCGGGCGTACGCGTACTGCGATCTGGAAACCCAGTATCTTCTATTAGGGGTCCAAAATGAGCAATACGCTGCACATATACCTCTTTTTGTACAACCCACTTCCTAAAGTGATTTTCTTCCCTCTTATCCTCTAGTTAGTGCAATTACTCGTTCTGCGATTGGCTCTCGCAGCTATTTTGGTAATTATAGAGACACCATAACGACCGTAGGTAGCATGGCCCAGTGTATATCTTAGAGTACTGCTCGTAGGTATTCGCAGTAAAGACACACGTCATCATGAAGCCATTAAACTTCACTATACAACCCTTATAATTTCTTTGCAGTCTCTCGCATTGCTTGTTGAAGGAAGCACACGTTAAGAACTGGTGGTGTGTCTTCGCAAACTGGTAAACCGCAATAGATGTTATTACCGTTTTGTATAAGAACTAGTAGCATTTGAATACTGCTGGGGCTCGAGTCACGAAAGGCATCGTAGATTTGGTACAGGCGGGTGTAAATTCCCAATGTAGATATTCCCAGGGACCATTCAAAGCTACAACTAAGACTATGAAAATAAAGCATATTGCGATTCCAGCACTAACAGAACACAGAAAGACAAAGTATCTCCAGCAGATACATTGTGTTATTGACAGTTCCCCTCCATAGTCATGCAGAAATGTGCATTATTTGAAGCGTAAAGTACCACATCTCTTTGGTAAATCACATCCAGCCTTTGTTATTTTTCCCAAACCTCCCTTTAGTTCTGATAGTCGTTGTTTGCGTCGTTTGCTTCGTAAGCGAAGTCCCTGTGGTAGATGGGAGTGATAGACTGCATTGTGCTGCTGGTCATCAGACGACCAGTCTCCACGCCACGGTCAGCCACCAAAGGATGAATACCCATTACACGACGATGTTCCACGACGTATGGACTAGTCGAATCGTGAGTAGACCCCTCATCCGATTCAGTAGCTACAGATTTTGCATCGTGCATGGGGTTCTTGCATTTTTCCGTTGCCTCGGGACGGGGACTGATGAGTACCATGGTTTCACTGCGCATCAGTCCAGGATTGTCATTGCTGTACTTTGGAGACAGTTGATGAGTATCTGAATCGCCCTGGAGAACGACTCTCACTGCGCTAGACGGGGAAACTGCTTCATCAGTGACCCCAACAAGCTCCCGTCCTCTCGTGGAGCCGTGCGCATGAGACTTACCAGGGGTGCGAGGTAGCGGCGAGTACTTGACGGTTACGGGTTCCGCAGTTTGAGCAACATCAGTATCGATCTGAGCTGGAATGTGCTTGGTCATTGCAGCATGTGCCATCTTTTGGTCCTCTTTAGCAGATGCCATTACATTCTCGTCGATAGCAGTAGTGTCGTAAACGTTCGCATTAATTGAAATAGAGCCCTCCCTAGTGTCGGCAAATCGAACGTGATCCTGTGAAGTGCGAGGCGTGGAAGGACATGAAGCTGGGGGTTGATGATCTGAAGCTATGCCAACTGAGTTCGCATTGTACCTTCCATCAGATATAGCTCCGGCACTGCGAGGCATGGGAACTTGACCCCTCTTGACTGGGGTACGAGGATCGGACCGGCGACGAGTACGCCTAACATTAGGTTCAAAATCCATCTCCTGCCTGTAGATATAGCTTCCTCTCTTGTTGGCTGTGCTACCTTGCTGTGACTCCTGTGGGGTCTGTAGCTTGAGCGAGTCCTTACTATTGATAGGTGAATTGCCGCCAGAAGTAGGACTAGTGGGTGATCGTAGCGATTGCTTGACTGTAGCATTCAGATCGATAGCATCGACTATTTCATTCCAGTTCGCAAATCCGAGTCCTGATTCTTGGAAAGCCTGCGTCTGCTGTTCTTTACCTATCGATCGTTAGCCTTAGTTTGTCCTTGATGCCGCCGCCATTTCACCTACCTCTGCCTGCAGTCCGTGCCAGCCTCGCAACGGGCGTCAGATCGTTCTCGTAATAGTCTTCCTCCGATCTTCTCGGAGTGCGCGGCGATTCCTCCCCGGCATTCCTCTGGTGTTTCTTCACAAGATTGGAAAATCGCTTGTACGTGACTGAATCAATACCTTCTGGCCTTTCCATCTCATCATCATCAACAATCGGGACCCTTTTGACAATCTGCCGCTGCTCCGGACTGCGAACCAAGCCTGGCGGGAACTTAATATTCTCGTTCGCAACTATTTTATAGCGAGTCGCTTTTGTTGTTACACCTGGAGGAAGTCGCGATACCTGCGGTGGCATCTCCGTGACATTGGCTTCTTTCTTCCACGGCGTAATTGTCTCTGGTCTCCGAAGGTGCGAAAAGGTACTCTCCACATCTGGCATTTTGTAAACAGCCTTTCCCTGGGGGCCTCCCATATGCCTTTTCCTGTACTCCACAGCTTCGTAGGGATCATAAACCCTCTCGGCTTTTGTCGTCATGTCGGGCCTATTCGTTGGCTTCCTGGGCGATGAAGCGAAACTAGAGGAGTGTCTAGGAGTGCTAACGGAGAGCGAGCGCCGAATTTTTCGTTGGATTTGTTCTCCTTGCTCCTCGGTGCTGAAAGAGATTGAGCGACTGGGAGGTTTATCGATCCTCTCATCGGCATCGTCGACGATTGCGCTGAGGGAAAAACGTGGCTTTCGCATCTCCATAGGCTCTTCGACTGAGGTAGTGATGCATTTGAATGGACTTCGGAGCTTGATATTTTTGAGAGTAAAGCGGCGCTGCGGTTTTGACGGTGTGGGCTCGGTCGGAGATCGTTGAGGGGATGCCGTCGCCATTGTGAGGAAGCGCAGTGCGACGGCGATAGTTGAGTGGGTAAATAGATGGCGGAGGAAGAGAGAAAACGATGCTCTAGATACGACAACGACATTCAACTTGGGGTTGCTCACGTGATTCCTTATTGTAAACATGACTTCCATCGGGAGTGAATTAGATACATAAGTCCACGAGTGCAGCAACAACCGATGACACTTCTACATGGTTCATTTCGTAGGCCTGTCCAGGCTACAGAGCAGGTATTTTCCCTCTTGCTGACGGTGATCATCCATAAGATTTCGGATGCGGTACTTGCAATGAATCGAGTGATACATAATGATGCATTGCCTGTCATCTGGCTTGCGATGTTGCGTAGCCCTAGCAAAAATATAGCGGATTGACAGACTAATTGATGTTTGCTCGCGTGATGAACTTCTATGGCTCTAAGACATATAAACAGAATGCATATGTACGCCCGAAAGCGAACAAGCACATATCTGCAGGACTACTAGCAACTACAAACCTGATCGTTACACATTTTCCTAACGATGGTATCCAATTCCACAGAATCATTTTAGCACTGGACGTATCAAGGGCCACTTGACAAATTGCCTCGGTTTGTATACGTTTAACCATTCACTCAAGTTAGATTCGATTGATAATTGCCTCGATATATAAGGGCACAATTTCGGGATTTTATATTACACTTAATCGTATTCGAGTTCGGAAACTTTATTTCCCCGTACCACTGGATACTATCTACTGAGGACTATGACCTCTGATGTCTGTTAGACGGCTATATTGTTATGTGCAAGCGCCAAAAGACGTCTGACAGACTATTCTAACAGATGCATCTGAGACTCCTAATGTCTCACCACTCGCCTCGGCCCTCCTGCAACAAAGTTCCACCCGCAAGCCACCGGAAGACGACCCACCGAGGATTATGTATGCAAACCCCAGGAGTAGTCAGTCTGACGGCTATATTGTTATGCCCAAGCGATAATGTAGCCGTCCGGAAGACAACCACTACTAACCCTCACTCCATCCTTATCTCCTCCGATTTCGATATCTCTCCACACATACCTTGCACTCCTTTCTGGTGGGCTCGAAGTCGGCCTGCCATTTCCTTTTTCGACACCTTGAACACTGACGTTGATCGGTTTCCAGGTCCGCCGGTGTGACCCGGAAAGCGCGTCGGCGGTTTGGATCCTGGCGAGACCTGCGGGGTGCAGGGGGAGGTATCGGTAGTACTGCGATAGTAGGACTGGCGTGGTTTGCTTGCACTCCTACTATACCGGTCGGCCGCGCTGGTGAATCTTGCTGGCCGGGAACGGAATAGGGACTGAAAAATACGCCAGTCGGAAAGTGAACAGGATAATAGAAAGGTAGATTCAAAGGTGAGTAGTCATTGCCAAAGACGCTGACGTTGGGTGCCGAAGAGATGGTAGCAAAAGGGACTGAAGGTGGAACATGACCATGGAATCTGGGGAAGAAATGGCTGTTGACAGCATTCTGGAAATCAATACCAGGATCATTGGGGCTAGCGACGGCATATAGAACTGGAGTGTCAACCGATGAAGACCATGAGACTGCGGTAGGAGCACCCATAACAGGAGCCGCATACTGCACAGGACTATTCGCAGGGAAAGGCGAGCTGTATCGAATACCTGCTACACCGAATGTTCCTACCGAGTCGGCCCAAGGAGGCGCAGGAAATGCGAGCCCATATTCAGGCAGTGTCGGACGTTGGATGTTGAAGCAACGCTGGCGAACATCATTATTCTCTTGAAAAATTTGAGACATGATGTTGGAGCGTATGATTGATTTGAAGAACTATCAAGATTGGCAGAATGGTCAGCCTCAAGGCTACTGAATACCGAGGCGGAATGCCTACCAGAAGATGACTTGAACCCTTTTGGACTTGTGAAACTGAGAATGAAGTGATTGGTATGCCGTCGGGCTACTCTTGGATGGGTGGATGAGCTTTGGTGTATATTATCAATCTCAGAGGCGGACCGAGGCTTTTTTTCTGACCGTTTGTAGGGAGGTGGGAATTGAGAGGCTCAACTTCAAGGGTAAGAAACTGACGGGTATCTCAGGCGAGTGGCCACAATGTGGGGGACTTATCACGTGGCCAGGCAAAATGAGAACAGAAAAACAGTCTTGGAGAACTTCCATTCAAATTTTGGTGCTTGTCACGGTCTACGCAGCACGGCAGACTGGAAGACAACCCCATTGTGTTTGAGAACATCTAGTTGTTCTGATTGTATGACAATATGCAACCAATATTGTGTGAGGAGAACAGTAGAGAATGAACTACTCAGTACATTCAAAAGAACCGAAGTTTCTGTTGGGGCCTCCTTCGCCATTGAATCCGCAGAAATTGTATGAGCGTTGCGGTTCTGTCTGATATCTCAACTGGGCAACCCACCATAGATTCCACGTCGGTGCTACTGCTAGTAATTGAAACCTCCTGCTGGTCTGTTCCATCTGTCGACAACCCTCAGATACATGATCCACGCAATGAAGAGACCAGTAATGATACGAGGAATTTTAACGAAGATTATATCTATACCCTTCTCGATGATGGTGAAGAGTGCTTCGGTGATATTCATGTTGAAGTGACGGTAGTAGGGGTGGTCCTGCTTGCTGTGGGTCGGGTGATTCTAGAAGTGCGGAGTTGAGAAACCGCAAAGTATACGCACACCAGCACGCTCAGAAACATCATAAGAGTGAAAGTGCTTAAGTATTCATTAACTCTCACTTGTGCTGCGATTCGTTCCTACCCGAAAAATCAACCAACGACCAATATTGTTCCAACCTGTAACATCATTTATATTCACCAAAGTGCAGCGCCCAAAATCTTGAGTTATATTTCATAATTTTGTGTCGATCATCCACCCCCCACCATCCTCCCAAATCGTTGTCCCCACTATTTTCAAAATGACTTCTACGCCTCTTAATCAAACCAGATCGCATAAATGTCTCCTAGTTAAAAACTATGCAACAGTAAGTGTTCTTGCACCATGGAGGCTAGCAGCAATGTTGCGGTTGTCGCGTGCCTGCACAATCTCGTTCAGATTGATACTGGTGTGAGTTTTCAAAGGAAACGTTCAGCATTACGCCATACCGTTTATGGTGGTAATGCTAGTCGTCCCGCTAGAACAATACTATCTTCGTTTATTCAACTTCAGCAAAGACTATTCGAATTGGACTGCACCATTCTATGGAATCCATTGCTCCTTTTATAGCACGATAACTCCACCATAAGTAGCACATCCATCAAGCACTTCGCCGCTTCCTTTTTCAGTCTCACTAATAATGTTACCGACCATCATTGTCACCGCACCTACATCCTCCGAAAGTTCCGGAGCTGGAACGTCTCACAAAGCATTCCCCACAGCATCTTACCCAACGTCCCGCGCAAAAATGTATTCAATAACCGCCTTGCAATGCACAGCGAAGATGCACTCTACACCATTCACCTTCACGACATCCCATATGAGCCACCGCACATCAGGACAATAGGTTTTGAGCAACGAAGGGAATACGATTGGGTCACTTTTATTGTTGTTCTAGTTCTGGCTGTGGGTGTCGGTATGGGCGCGTGGAAACTAGGTGTGGTTTTTGCCAGTACTTGGGCGTCGTGATAAGAGGTATTTTTACGGATATGAGATATGGATGCACATAAGGGAAATTAACCAGTTGCGGAAGTCCTTTTCTGTTTCTGAGTTGTTGTGTTTACGCTAGGGGCGTATTCAGGATATAATAAGACTGGAATTAATAGCACTTCAAACTCAAAGTTTCCGTGTAAGCTTTTACTCCGCACCACCTCGCTGGAATTATATATGAAATTTCAAGACGTATTTAGCAATACCTGCAATGATGGCAGTACTGGCTATCTTTCACCTTTTCGCGCTATAATGATATTCTTATCTCTTTCTATGCCTAAGAAAAAGTGTCCAATACAATTGGAAGTGCAATCTTCTCTTCATGGGATTCCATTGGTAACTTTCTATGAGATGGGAGGCCCTCTATAACTATCGACAACATCCAACCTTTCGCCACTACTTCCAACATCCTTTATCTACACCTCACCAACAATGTTCCCAACAACCGACAATACAGTGTCTACTTCCTTCGGAAGTTCTAAACTAGAGAAACCCCTCCGCAATAAGGAAGCTAGAACTAATACTATACACAATGTCCCACAAGTTGGGGGTTGCCGTAGTTGCTTTACAAAACAGAAGGTGTATGATTTAATTCCCTTTCTAGTTATCGTGGGTCTGGCCGGGTTTGCTTTTTTTGAGGCGTGTAAGCAGGGTGTAGTCTGTAAGCGCATTTGGATGTCGTAATCGGACGTCAAATGGAAAGTCTGCATTATGGATTTATGTTTCATATTTCCCGTATTCTCTGTCCCGAGTTTCGTACCACTGAACCTTGCGTTAGACTCTCTGTATTATACTGACTGAGCATGCAACAACCCACAGCAATGAGGGCGAATGAGAGTGGCAGTGAGTTGGAACGCAAATTCTAAACATCACGGAGAGTGGGATGAGATCATGAACAGTAGTAGTGGCAGTGCCGTTGGTGCAAGGTGGGAGAAGATGGTCATGGGAAACAGTAATCAGAAGGAACTAGGAACAAAGACGCGAGCAAATTTAAGACATTCATCGAGAGGAAGCTGTATCATCATTTTATGAACATAAAGCAGTAATAACTGACATGACCGTTCTCAACATTCTCCTGCAGTATTTGCACAAATCAAATAAGACTGCAATGTAGATGACCCTTCCTCTAATTTATGAAACGAAAGCAGATGACCCCAAATGATCGCGTACTCATGACACGTAGACAGACAAAAGTAAATTGATGCACCGTATCCTAACAACTCCGAGAAAAACTCCCTAAAGCTTCATCGTTGCAGGAGCACCTAGGTGCAGGAGCATAGATCTACTTCACATCAGCAAACTCCTCAACCGCTTCACACTTCACATTTCACATCCACTCACCTACGTCTCACGCCCTTCAGACGGCTGCAGAGTCAACCCCCAGATAATAAGCCCAACAAGGACAGCATCAACAATGACGACACCAATCCAGACGGCAGTCCAGATACGTGGGTCAGCATCATTATCAGGCCACGGAGGATACTCGCGACGACGGGCAGGTTGCTGACGTCCACTCATGGTTTCGACTTGAGCGCGGTGGAGGGCGGCGTACGTTCGGTCGGTTGTGAAGGTCCCGTGTGACAGGTCTCCGAGCTCGATGTCGTTGTTGTAAGTGTGGGTGTGATTGTGTGTAGAGGCGCGGCGGGAGCGAGAGCGGCGGGGCATTATAAAAAGTGTGGAGGTGGAATTCTATGTGGGACTGCTAATATTGCTCGGCGAGGATTTGAGACGCGGGTGGGGGCGGGGATAAAAGGTAAAAGCGGGGTTAAGAGATGGATGGTGGAGTCGGTGTTAGAACATGTTTTGGGGAGAATATCAGACCAACCCCGTGGCACGTGAGATTGTTTGCGGAGGAATTGTCACTCGATGCAAAAAATTGTCAACAGTCGTTATCACCAGCATATACACTGCATTCGACCAACGGTGGGCTTCACGAATCTACCGAAGCAGCTTGGTAGGACCGTCATGTAACGTGGAACGGTACACTGAAAGTAAGAAGAAGCTCTGCCCACAACATCTAATCTACAATGCGATAGCTGGAGTATATTCATATAGGTACTAGATACTGACAACTAATAGTTTCGTTCGGTGCTAGTGCTGTCTAGTTACTCGAATGGACTACTTAGTTGCGACCAAAGCTTCGACTTGACCCAGATAAATATCTCCACTCTTCTGCAGCGATCGAGGGGAGTTTCCGCACGGCCCCCAGTAGGACTATTAACAAAGCGGATCTATAACCCAGTCCTTACACTCACGGTGTAAATGGTTCCCTCGTCAAGTTGATACCTAAAAATTTGAGAAACGGAATTTAACACAGCATTAATGTGCGTACAGATGACCTCAAAAATCGATACCTCATCTTACCAGCCTACACATCTGCATTCTATGACATATGCAGCCATGAGCAAAACCGGAAACCGTTGGCAGTTGGGAAATGATTGTTGGACTCGAGTGGCTGAAGAGGGTTTTAACTAGCTCACGAATGGCCTAGTTATCTCCGATGATGCCAGCTACGATTTATGTTTTGGTCTGGCCAAATCAAACTCTCGTTATGACGGCCTGAACCGCTTCAAAGTATAGCTTAGGTTGCGTACGGAAATCATGACCATAAACGGGTGAACGCTACCAGGCAGTACAGCAGCTCCGGAGGCTGTCTTCTACACGATGTAAATCGTTCATCTTCAAATGTGGGATTATTTAATCTCGGGGTTTACGATTTACAGAGGCCTCTGACAATATTTTATGCCGTGGAGGTTAGGGAATGAAAATACGATACGGTCGACCGTTGATGATTGATATACACAGCTGCAGATGTTTGCCGACCACCACAGGACCACAGTTTAGCTCCCCGCCTAGAATAGTCCACTCCAGGTGTCACTGTTCGTTTATTTGTCAATTTCAATTGCATATTGTTGGAATGGTAGCGGGCGCTGTGAGAAAGTCCAAAAGCGATATCGTTCTCTCTATATACACAATTACAAGGCGGTATTGGCCGCTCCGCCATCGCGCGGACTCAAGTGCGGGGTTGGGCAGATTTCCAATACATATTATCACACCATCCCTGCCAACATTTTATTTCGAACTTGATTCAGGCAATGACCATCAAGATGACCGACCACATCTCTTCCGCCACAGTCGCATCCAACTCATCATCAACACGAATATCATTGGCAATATGCAACCCTATCCGGCTGGTTAATAAGAATGCAAGGATCTGACACTTTGGTGCTCCTCTGAAGATTAATGAGTCATACTTGCCAAATTCCGCTCATTGCAAATTGCTATAAACGAATTCATAGTCACCTCAGTACACAAAAGCCATCTCGATAAGTTTTTATATACTGCTTAGCGTTACGGCTGTCACTCGAAAATTGTTCAAGGATCGTTCTGGAGGCTCGGGATGGTGTTCTGACCGATCATAGCATAGCCATGGGCTAGCTATATCAACAGAGTCTAGTGATGTTATGTTCTCATACCAATTGAAATGACATTGAGCGATGCAATAGAAGCGTTCCAGAGGGCACACGTTTGAACATTTAAAGTTGGCCGCTACCGATATTAAAAAGACTTATATTCAGAACTTCTCTAGCTCGTTAGATCTGTTCGAATCAAAGCCTCCCTTATATACAACTGCTCTTATCCAACCTGACCCCCATACATCTCTTATCCCACCAAACCACCCTTATTTTGTCACAATGTCTGAAGCAGACCACAAACTCCAGACCCTACCTGCCGCTCCAGGCTCTACAAACCTGGTAGTATCGCAGGTGGAGGCAGTCGAAACGGAGCCTCACTATACGTCCTGTCAAGAAGAGACACTACCAGAGACTTCCTCTCACAAAACTGTCCCCGAATCCGAATCAACCTCAACTATTACCACCGTGCCTGCACCAGCTTACGCTCGCGCACGAGACACATCCCAGCCTCCAGTATATGGTACCGGGGTTGAACAGCCGATACATTCCGCAAACCAAGGGATGGTAGTAATTGACAGTTTACATGTAGATTGTCCTACGAGACGGTTGACTGACGTGGAATGGGGTTTACAAACCCAGTATTTCCGGCGCAGAGAAAGGTGGGAGTCTGCGATATGTTATACGATGTTGGGAATTACAGTGATTGCCCTGGTCGGTGGAATTGGTTATGGGCTTAGTACGAAGAGGAAGTAGATTTGATCGGGAATATTTGTTTGGGGTTTGACAGCTAGGGACTGTATAAATGGGATATTGTTATTATATTTCATTCAGTGTAATATCTAGCATTATTCCGAGCCTTCACTGCCTTGTGGGTGAAGCCGGTTGTTGCACCTTCCAAACAGGCACTGCATATTGCGCAAGGCCATCAACATATGAGGGGAACTGGATCCCTTGTGCGTGGAAGAAACCCTAAGAACCGACACTAGGCCCAGCAGGAAATACAAGGCCATATGATCCAAATTTATTTGAAATTATGAAGTATTGAACATTGAAGGTGTCCGCAGAACACTAGCGATAACAGGGTTCTCAATAGTCCAGGCACCCGCCAGTCTTCTCGAGCCCAGAAGCCTAGTCCAGGGCGGGGCATGAGCAGACACACCTAGGGCCCAGATCGGGGATCTTTCGGGCTCTAGCGAAGGTTGCCCTTGTGTTGTTGCGAGTTTTCCCTCCTAAAATGACTCTATTACTCTATTAATCAAGGATACAATGCATCTAGACAGTTAGCAGCCACCCTATACTATCACTGACCTCACACCACTTAATGAGCCCTATGACGCGATGGATGGGCTGTCGCCAAATCATCACGACATCACTCGCGTCATAGGCCTACCGCTTCGCTTGTATACGGGCCCGATCGTCCCTAATCCGAGAAATCCCAGCCCGGAAAACCATAGTCCGGGATAGTCTACACCCCCGCCTGCCCGAGACGGGCTTTTAGGATCCCTTGGCCTCGATGAACACTAGTCTCTTCAGACAAGGTATAGCATTAGAAAATACGATCGATATGAAGAACTGCAGGAATCGGCAAAATGGACAATCATCGAAGCTCTTTCGCGAGCCCGCATGGGACATCCCAACTAAATGCATTGAATAAAATCGTTAGCACTTCTTAGTTCGTATACCTCATACCCCAATGCAACGGCAATCAATCTAATCTCCTCTTACACTCTTGAAAATTTGTACTTACTTTAGCATAGTCTACATAATCTTGACAGGTGATCAATCATAATTAAGTCTTTTCTGTAGCTCTTTTTACTCACATCCTATGTACAAGGGAAAGAATCGGACTTGCTGGAACACTGCCGACGACCCATTCCAGGTAGAAGGGAGGGATGAGTTCAGCGGTTGCTCAGGGGGACGGTTGCTCGTCGACTTCGGACATGTGTCCTCGCTGCAAATACTGTTAGAATACTACCCTAAATAATTGAAGGGGATATTCTAACCTCCAATCTCCAAAGAATACTGATACCTTATCAGGAGACCCACCTACTTTGAAACATGGTCATCCTCAGGAGACTTGTGTTCGACCGACAAGTATTGGCCTTTGCATTACTGTTTGCAATCTGCCACAAATATCAGAAGTGGATATCGTTACTTCTAGTTGTTAGGCGAGGAACGAACAGTATCCATCGCTCCCTTGATCTGGTGTGGACCCTGTGTTTCGGCGAGGAGCGTAAAGTGGGATTGCATCGCACCCTGCCTGTTTATGCTGAAGATAGAACATTAGGATACGGAAAATACGCCCCTGTCTTAGCTTTCGAATCCAGTGTAGGCAAATGCGAACAATGCCTACAAAAATGAAGCAGAGAGGATGAAACGGCTATCAGCAAGGTAATGGAAAGGAGTAGGAAAAGGGCTATCCACACTAGATGCAAATAAAGAATATGAGAAGAACAGGAAGAAAGGAGGAAGGAGCGGTATTTTAAAGAGAATATTTGTAGCAAGACTGCTATTCGCCGATCGGGTGCCAGGCCTGATTGTATAAAAATATGTAGTTCCGGAAGGTTGTTCACGACTCTGGTAGAGTCCATCAATCTGTACCCTATTGAACACCGGCACCTAGCAACTCTCAGTATCTGACTTCTTAGCAGAGAAACCCATCTGACAAATTGTCAACACACTAACTTGCACCCACTTGAACCACTTTCTTTGCCACTTTTGAGAGCTTAAACGAAGTTTACAGGGTAACGGATGTGTGTTTATTACAAGAAACCCCAATAAACGACAATATAATACGGTATATTAACTTTATCTGAGGTATTTAATCTGCACTGATCTAAACTGATTCCGCACTGATGCATAAAAATTGTTCACTGGACCAATCCCGGAGCGAAATTTGCCCGCGCTAGACTGCACCGGATACGGACTGTACCGGACTGCTGGCAACGTTGGTCAAATGTAGATGTGAAACGAGACCAATTACACATTGCGCGATGCGAAAGGAGACCAACTGCAAAAGGGGACTGGCTGCGAAAAGCGCGAAAGGCTACCAAAGGCTGCGGTGTAATGTTCACAGGAAAGCGTGCAAAGGCTGTGAAAGGAGCGATGCTGCGATAGCTGGAAAGCTCACAGTGCTTTCCGAAATCAGGAAAAACGCTGCGAAAGCCTAAAAGCTGACGGTGCTTTCCAAAATTCGCGCGAAATTTGAAAGCAGCACTAGCCCGGAGATCTGCGATGAACATTCACACAAAATTAATCAGCAAAACAGCTCCAATATCTCCACTATATACAGTCGGCATACATACATCTACTAGAGAGCCTCGGAAAGCGATTTCTTCTTGGTCTTGTTGGCCATAATGAAAGAATAGTGCATACTTCCGAAAAAGGTACCTTTAGGGGTGCTTGCAGGAGAGTTCAGATCATTTACTAGCTGGTAAATGTGTTCAAACGTTGACCACCTCTGGTACGTTACGCCTCTATAGCTATAGTTAGCCCAACGGCAGTAGGAACATACCTACAGCCTTAGACAACAATAAGACGATTCCCATCGCATGTCGTAGGTTATCGCTAAAATCGGGAGTCTTTAAAAAGAATGTCGTATTCAACACAATATGCCAAATTGTCTCGCACTACACGTTACCCGCCCTCGGTGAACCCTTAACCCTAATTCGCTCCGCTAGGTTGAGATTCACGTTGGGGCTAGCGAGGTACCAGGCAAATATCACGTGACTCTGAGAATCTGGTTCAAGACAAGCCAAACTTCGCTGGCAGTAGCGTAGAAGAAAATTTTACTTCCAGAACTATGAGACTACTATGCTAAAAAACCCCCGTTTATTGATGTGACTGCAGTGCCACATTTACCCGAGTGCAGCATGACTCCCAGAGTCCAGTGAGTGTAGTATAATACTAAATTTAACATTCTAATTACTGGGGAATAGCTTGAAATACTACAGTAATGCAAGATACCAGCAAATATGACATTGTAAATGATTGAGTATTTAGTTGAATGGGGCAATATTGATCAATTGAGCAGCATTGAGTATTGGCATAAATGTGGCAGGCATTCCACATTCTTGTCACAATGATGTGACAGTAATAAACCAGTATACCTACAAATACCCCTAACATGATGTGATATTCAGCAAACTACATATGTAGTGTAGTGGTTAGTGGGTGTGCACAATACCCACTGAAACAGATTCGAATCATGCCAGAGATGTTTTTTTACCATACATCATTCAGCTGGTAGCAGGCGTGGATGGAGGCCATTGGGCATGGGTGGGTGTGTGGGCGTGCGTGTGTGCGGGCATGCGGGCTTGCGGGCATGTGCAGACATTAGCGAAATATACACATGTAGAAGGAATATAGCATAACTCTACTATTTAACTCAATACACATCATTTTGAATATGGCAGCAATCCAGCATCAATGTGGCATCAATATACCATCCAATGTGGTCTTCTGTGCTACATTATTGTGAAATTGATCCCATATTCAAAACAATTGATATTGTTGCAAATTCTGAAATACCCCACAAGTTCAGCCAATGTATATATTTATAAAGAATCAACATTAATACAGCATTAACTTGGCATCAATAAACGGGGCTTTTTTGGTACAGTACTTAAGTACTTAAGTTACAAATCCAAAACTGAGCTGAGTCAGGATGTAGCACCTTAATTTCCGCCATCGTTTCGTGCTCTTCACATTCCATTTAACGAAAACCGCCGAGTCTCAAACACCTTCCTCATAAATTTGCACACCACCACGTACCAGCATGTCCTGAGAGCTCAGATCCGCCGTCTATGGCATTCCGTCTTTGCCGAAGTAAGCTTCCCGATAGTGGAAATCTATCAATGTAATCTTACTTTCGATAGAAGTCGTGATGGATCAATTGAAGTGCTCAACAACTATATCGCGCAGGGAACCAGAAATTAGATTGAGAGTGCAACAGGCTTCCAACCGCCCGTCTCATCCGGGCAGCGCCATGTCCGACTCTGAATTACAATTTTCCAGGCTGAGAATTCTTGTCCGCTTTTGCCCTAGGGCTTCCTATCTGGACTATGCACGCGATGCTTAAGGCTAAAAGAAGTTAGGGCAATGGAAAAAAAACAAGCCACTTATACCCACCAACTTTATGAAGTGGATCAACAGTGTAGAAAATGCGGATCAATGATGTGGGAGTTATGCTTACCAGGTGAGAAGCTGCCAAATGTACGTCAAATGTCCGATGCTACCTCCTGTTTTAGGTGTAGCAGCGCACTCAGTAAGCTCGGCCTAGCTGCCGGCCAGAATTACGCACATCTAGTAATTGTAACCTTCGCTGGAGACCTGCAGTCGCCCTGAATGGGCCCTCGGTATTGTAGCCTCGGCCGAGACGCCCTAGGGAAAACAAGTGTTCGCCCGGTCTGGACGGTGGTGCCGGGCCCCGAAAGACGCCAGTCCAGACGGACAGTTAGAACGAAAAGCGTGCCCTGCAAGAGATTCTTCGCGATGGGGCGTACGACGTAGTCTGGTTCGAAACATATCTATCCGAATCCGTTTGAAGTCTGCTAACATTCCCAAGCGCTGATGCTACAGTATCAAGTTCGCTAAGCCCCATGGTCCTTGACCGGATCGCTCAACTGGAAGACTTCATGGAACTCGGGATCCATCATGAAGAAGACGCGAAGAACATCAAGGCGGTGATCGTCCTATACAAGCAGTACCGCCTTACACTCACGTTTACCTCAACTGCCTACTTGTTCAATGGAAAACTCAAACTAGGTTTGATAGAGAGTGCTGTTAAGAGTATCGGACTTTTGTGCTACTAGTGGAGGCAAGATAAAGGTGGAGAAGGATGCTCTGGATCGAACGAGTGTGATACCATTTTCCTTCATCGGTGCATGCTCTGACCAAATACACAGGGGGTCTGCTGCCAGCTTTTTGCAAGAGATACCTTCCCTCCGAATAATCCCATTGCCCAGACTCATAATGTTGGTAGTAATAACCACGGCAATTTGATGAGAGAACTGCAGGACGTCGTCAAAGTCCTGGCGATTTTTGTAGCCCTGGCGTCAATGCTTGAGGAAGCCGGATACAATCAGAGCAGTCGACGGAACGTGGTGATCTTCCGCCCTATGGCGATTGCAGACTGAGAACTTTTCTCTGTTCTCAGGCAGGATGAACGAGTATTTGGTCGAGAAAGGAAGGACTCGACAACGATCCCTTTCAAGTCAGCGAGAGGGGTTTCCACGGCGACGAGGCAGGTCTTGACTCTTGAATGACGAAAAAAACAGAGCGAACTCTTTCGCAGTGGCAAAATATACGGCGGATCTGGGAGCCATGGACTGCAGGGCCCCGCAACCACCTGCCCAGTGTTCCCAAGCAGTCAGTTCGGTCGGGCTTTGGCTTCCTCTGGGCCGGGCTGTGCGAAGTGCGGCACCTACGAGAATGCCTGCAGGTACTTCAGGTACCTGCCGGCAACGAATACTCACTGGAGCGGAAACTCGCTTGAGAGCTATGGTGTTATTACTACCTACAGATCATGATGTCTGTTCATCTGTTGAAAGAAGCAGAATAACGAGTTTTTATACGAGCTCAATTTCATCGCATAGGCACCAGGTGTCTGTAAGCACCGCCAGAGCCTAGCAAGTCATAGCGGTTTTACAGGTGCCTAGCTGTATCTCTCAATTCATGCAGCCCCTAGCGGTGCCAGTACCTAGCAGTGCCTATATATCTAACAGCTTAGCAATTGTTAGACCGGGCCTGTCTAGGTATTGAACAGTCAAGACCGGGCCGCTTGGGAACACTGCACCTGCCATCTTTAATAGGTCGCTGATAGTCCGTGATGGAAGACGCTCGGAGTCTTCGCGTTCATCTTGACATTCCACAAGTCGGAATATTCATTGCTCTCTTCTCCATCGCTGTTATCGGCTCGGTTGCCTCTGCGAGATGTTGAACTATCTCATAAACATTCCATGGTGTTTGCAGAGCATGGACGTCTAGCATTACTCAACCCTTTTGTGCTACTTAAGATGTTTGGCGTTCATGTAAGCTGAAGCGCCCTCCGAGTCTCACTACAGTACTACCAAAGCCATCAATTTTAAATGAGACTAGGATGCCACTGGAATCCAGTGTTCCTAAGCGGCCCGGCCGGCCGCCCGGCTTTTTAGCGGCCTGCAGGCCCGGCCTCTATTCTGAAAGCCTGCGCTAAGGGCGGCCCGGCCTGGGTCAGAAGCCGCCAAGAAAAAGCCTGCAGGCCAGCCGCCCAGAAAAGCCGCCCGGCCGCCAAGAAAAAGCCTGCAGATCGGCCGCCCGGCCGACAAGGAAAAGCCTGCAGGCCGGCCGCCCGGCCTGGTTATGAACTTATGATGGACGATGGCTGAGTTTACTTTGGTGGCTTTCTGAGTTTAAGACTTTAGGCAGCAGCAATGGGTGTCATTTAACAAAATATGTTTATGCTTGTTCGATTGAACTTATACGTTGGCAAATAAAGCCTGCAGGCCGGCCGCCAAGAAAAAGCCTGCAGGCCCGGCCCTCATATAAAAGCCGCCGCTAAGGGCGGCCTGGCCGCTTAGGAACACTGCTGGAATCTCAATCCTCAAGGCACAATCCGGAAGGAGGCCAAATTATTTTAAACTATAGGCCGATACGAAACTGAGGAAATACTTTGCCATGTTCGAGCGCGTGCATAAGCTAGATCCCCTTGCTCAAGTCATCCGAACGGCATTCAATATTGCGAGGCTCGTGTACACCGTGCACCAGCGGATCATCACAAAGGTATGCTAGAAATATGACATGAGAGGCTTCTCTGACGAGAATAGGATCAGTATGAAAACCTCCCGTATATGCTTGCGGGTACAAGAATGAACCTCCAGGCGGTCTTCAAAAGTACGGAAAACTATACCAATCGGACATCCGTGCCCAACGTACACATGGCAGTGCACTATATCCAAGATATAATCTCTATGGCACTGCGAAGAATGTCCTGTCTGCCGAAGGAGAACAGAAGCACAAGGTCGCGAAAATTCATGCTCCTCATACCAATGGCCGAGAAACGGTTCTTCAGCTTACAAAATCGGTTAATTCGTCACAGACCATGCGGTTTATCCTTGACGGCACATTTCCTGACCATCCATTCACGATACAGTTTAACAAAGTTGTTACAATGTGTCCCATGCTTCATGAGCGCTTCCTGGGCGTATCTACAAGTACAGAGGATCCAAGTACACACAAGGAGCCATCCAATGCAGTTGACTCTAGCGGGACGCCCTTCGAATTAATCAGAGTCGGTAATCATCTGAAATACATCAAACAGGAACATAAAGAGGCCGACATTCCGCATGTTATACAGGCTTACCATAGCGAGTACGGTACCAGCTTGAGTGCCGGAATGAAGTTCCAGTGTCTTTATTGGGCGAAAATCACAGCTCGGTTCAATGATGATGGCCATACTCGGAGAGTCAGCCTTCGTGTCTCGTCATTTGTACGACGAGCAGAGTCCTTCTATCAGATTGACAAAATCATCACGTTGCGGATGGGAACTCAAACACGATGTTTTCTCATATGTACACCATTGATAAGAGAGACTTCTAAGGAGTACTGTGATGCACCGTACGCGGTATATAAACGGGCTGATGGAGCGGTATGCTTTGGGCTCAAGACAATTAAAGCGGAGAATCTTCACTTTGTGGATAAGTTACTGGGCAGCTGGTGGTGGAACCCGTACATCATCTATTTTATGTAGTCCTTCAAACTAATAGAAGTTGGTATGTCCTCATATATACCCTCCATTGTAGATGATTCTTAGCCGAAGTTAAATTTTGAGTATGAAGCTCAACGCGGAGACTAACGAGCATTTCGCGTTACGCAAACAGCACGACTGAATCCAGCACATTTCTACGATTCCATAGGCACCGCAACCATCCAAATCGGAGCAGATTCCATAGACTTACACATCTAACCTGTTTACTCTGGAATATGTTCATTATGCCAAAAGCTCCTATTCTTTCACCGGTCAAGATGGCTCAGCAGTATGGCACTGTAATTAGAGTACATATATCATCAAAAGAGCCTACGGACGATGATGAACCCTTGGGTGGACAATATGAGTGCGAAGAAGTACTTTGGGCCCGATTTGACCATATGCTTTGCTGACATAATCAAGCGCTAAGCCATTAATGGCAAATTAAAGCCAAAACTACCCAATTTAGCCAAAACCCTTAAGGTCCGCGGTTCAAATCCCGCCCGAAACAGCCACGGAAAAAGTAAAATCAACGTAAGATCTAAATTTAGCCACCTGAAGCAGCCGTGAAAAACGTACAATTCCCAGAGTGAAGTATTCTCAACTCAGGGCTCTGGTAGCTATAGAGAAGCTCTGCCAAATGCATGTGGATGCGGAGAGAATGCAGTATGCATATAAATTTAACTTCAATGTGGGATGCATGCCACAGGCATAACGTACTCGACAGAATGTAGCATTGATAAAACTCTACAATTGAAGTGCATACTACATTACCGGAAGATTTAGGAGAATAGACATTTGCAAGATTGAAGCATTTGTACAAAAGCTTCATTCGTCAAATTGTGGTAGTCATCTGCGATTTGTAAAATCTTGGTAGTAATGCTACACGAATAAACGGGGGCTTTTTGACATAGTATATAGTAGCTGCCAGCCCAACCCGAAGCCACGTACTCTACAAAAACTCGGCCCAACAGCAGTACGTTTTTCGCACAAGACAGTCTTACCCCGGTATGTACGTCAGCTGCGAATCCTTGGCCTGTGGCAGCCAGTGGCCTACTGTTCGCCATCGTGCTGTCTCCTAACCTCTATCTCCGTTCATTGTCTCAGTAGATATTCGTTGATCCCGAGGTGCAGCGGTTGAGTGCGTTTGAGACAATACAGGCATCACAAACCCAGCGGCTACCGTTTCCTATGTTCCACCTTGCAGTTCTTGTTTATACCTTATGCTGGTGTTACATCAAATAATGGCGATGTCGGCTCTTAGCCTCTTCCACAGATTCCTGGCTATCACTGAAAACTCGCCCCATGACGCATTTGCGCACTAGTTCCAGTTCTATGACTCTTGGAACGATGCGGGAGAAGAACTGTTGGTACGTCATAACGGCTGGTGGTGATTCAGAGTACGTTCTCACTCTCTGGTACAGCAGGTTTAGTTAACTAGCCACTTGATTTCTGGGGGTTTTAGAGATAAGTAGCAAATAGTGGGGGAGGATATTTCGAGCAGGAGTGAGTTGAGTAAAGATAGTGGAGTTTAGAGTTACCAGATGTGCATACATTGGTAAATATGTGTAGTGTAGCGTTCAGAAATACCCTCATCGCACTAAAATCATACTTCCAGGTTAGGTATGGCCTGAACCGAAGCACACCAGAGGAATGTTTGATCTTTGAAGGCACAAGATCTTCGAAGACGCTGGATCATTCAGGAGACAGGGGAGCTAAAGACTGGTACACACATGAGGCCATTATCAGACAGTACAGTCACAGAAGAAATGAATCGTGTTGGAGACAGCGTTCTATCGGGATGGGTGATTAGGCCAACAGAAACTTCGCCGATCTGCGCAAACATATCTAGACTACAGGGTTTTCGCAGTATTTCGTCGGAGAGAGTCCTCTCTCCAATATCATTCCCTTTATCTTTCTCTATCCTCTGATATATTCAACAGGTTATATACGACCTCTCATTCGCTGCAACATCGTATGTTACAATAGTGAGAGAGAAGCTTAGTTTCTTAATGAATAGAGACTATCTACGTGGAAGCTTGTATGCTCTTATATCAGCATTCGGAGTATGCCTTGTACGCATGCATGCGCACTCAGCTGGCATCTCCAGTTGAGTTCGGCATGACCATCATCATCATGAGATCATGATCTCCATCAGCCCAGCTGAAGCCCATAAGCAGTACAGTGGAGGCGATCCATCTACGCAACATCGTACGATGTCAGATGATGAGTGATATGATGTGTAAACGACTCCGACATCTCGGGCAGACGTTCCGAGTCTTCATCAGCTATCCCGTTATCTTTGGAACCCTCTCGTAGATCCATCACGCTTGATGGCGGAAGTCTTGCAGCTTTTAGGGGACCAAGAATGCGTCAACATCCATCTCTGCAGCATTAGTTATACCTACAAGGTATGGTGGCGGCTTCGCCGCCCTTTGGAGGCGCCCAGATAGATCTCCAGCCCAGCCAACCCAGAGTTGTCATTTTTAGCAGCTCCTATGCTTCCAGATGTATATGGCTCTAACATACTCCTAGAATTCAAACTTGTTAGATCATCTCTTGGCCAGCTCCCAGTGGTCTAAGTCCGGGTGGGTCTCTATTGTTTCTGTGGCTAGAGCAAGCATATTGGCAACTGGGAAGATGCCTTCCACTGGGTAACTCCAATCAATTCAAGTTCATTTAAGTCCATGAGTTTTGCTCTGATCACAAAGTGTTCTATACATAAACTATACATAAACAGATCCTCTTTCACTTTGTGGTCTCCAATTTACTATATCACTAATATTCATAGTGCAGCTGTAAAAAAATGCTCCAAAATGCTGTTGATTCACAATTTCTGACTCAATATAAGAGATATCATAAATCTATGACTGGGAGGTGAAAGAGGACATAGTCCACATTTTGTGTGTAGGACACTTTGTAATCAGAGCCAAACACTCATTGGAATTAAAAGGGCAGGTCACTTGGGATCTGAGTTTAAGTGGTAGGTACTTGCCAGAATCAGCCACTCAGCCACAGAATTACGACCAATCAGAATTGAAAAAGACACATGTCATGTCCTTATATGAATAATAAGCTCGGCACCACCACATCAGCAAAAGTGCAAATCGACTATAGACTGCGCTACGCACACACGGGCACACGCGCACATGCGCAGCTCATAGCAAGCTTCCCGTGGACCCCTGCACAACGCACAGTCTATAGTCGTCTATAGTCAATTCATAGAGATGTGTGCGTGGGCCTATGGAACTATATACACTGGCAGCTGGAGACGGACCTATACCAGTCTTCACTGCAATACCGGTACTGTATACTATCGCTGAGAGGCCGCTTGAGAGCCTGCTTGAGAGCCTGCTTTAGAGCCTGCTTGAAAGCCTGCTTGAAAGCCTGCTTGTGAGGCTTCTTGAGAGAGCCTTGCATCGGGAGGAGTAGAGTTTTCCACAAGAAGCTTTTGGCCGATGGAAAACCCTGAGTTTGTGGAAGCTTTGGCTAATAGAAGGCTCTAAGTCTGTGGAAGCTTTGGCAACTAGAAGGCTCTAAGTCTGCGGAAGCTTTGGCTACTAGAAGGCTCTAAGTCTGCGGAAGCTTTGATACTAACGTTGAGGTAGCCAACCTACTTGTCTAAGTGCTTCTAGTACTATGATTACCATCACCATCACCGACACCATCATCATCGCCTTCATCACCATCGCCATCATCACCATCGCCATCATCACCATCGCCATCATCACCATCCGCCCTGAATGCACACACATTCACCCACGGTCGGTGGGATGCGAGCAGTAGATTCCACTGGAAAATCTGAGTCGGAGATCTGCTCTCCCCAAGATCCAATTGTCTACCTTTCTTGCAGAATCTGAGGCTGCAATTGTCAACACCATGACCGTGAAGCATCGTGAGATCTCGTCGCGATGGCCGCGCTGAAAATCAGGTTCAGACTATGTTATCGACCGACGTCATGATTTCAGCCGCCACCACCCACCTCCCACCTCCCACCTCCCGCCTCCCGCCTCCCACCACCTGCCTCCCGGTTGCTGGCGCCTGCAACTCAGCAAGTCTCTGGATCAAGCATGCAGGAGCATATTCGGGAGGAGTAGAGTTTTCCACGGGAAGCTTTTGGCTGTTGGAAAACTCTGAGTTTGTGGAAGCTTTGGCTAATAGAAGGCTCTAGGTCTGTGGAAGCTTTGGCTAGTAGAAGGCTCTAAGTCTGTAGACGCTTTGATGCTGACGTTGACGTAGCCAACATACTTGTCTAAGTAATTCTGATACTATGATCACTATAACTATCACCAACACCATCGCCATCGCCATCGCCATCGTCATCACAATCACAATCATCACCATCAGCCCCGGACCGAATGTGCACACCACACATACGCCCACAATCGGTGGGAAGCGGGCAGCAAATTTCTTTGGAGAATCTGAGTCGGAGATCTGCTCTCCGCAAGATCAAATTGTCTACCGTTCCTGCAGTATCTAAGGCTGCAATTGTAAACACCATGACCGTAAGGCATCATGAGATCTTGTAGTAGTGGCCGCGCTAAAGATACGGTTCACACTACGATATCGACTGACGTCATGATTTTGGCCAACATACACTGCCTGCCACCTGCCACACACCACATGCCACATGCCGCCCGCCGCCCGCCAAACACTGCCCGTCATATGCCACTAGCCTTACTCCTCCCGGTGCCTGGCATCTGCCACTCTGCAAGTCTCTGGATCGAGCATGCAGGAACATACATGGGAGCATATAGTCAAGTGAGATTGGGAGTGCCTTTCCTCTTGAGAGCTTGCTTGGGAGCATGCAGTCAAGCAGGCGGGGAGTGTGCCATTGAGTGCAATTGGGAGAGTCATGGAGAGCATGCTCTTGAGAACGTACTTGGAGGTGTACTTGGGAGCGTATCCAGAGTGTACTTGGGAGTGTCTTGAGAGCTTACTTGGGAGGGTATAGTCAAGCAGGCAGGGAGTGTGTCATCAAGTGCAATTGGGAGTGTATTTGAGAGCGTGCTCGGGAGTATGCTTTGGAGCGTACAGTCAAGCAGGCTGTGAGTGTGCCATCGAGTGCTATTGGGAGCATCCTTGAGAACATACCCGGGAGTGTACTTGAGAACGTACTCAGAGGTGTACTTGGGAGCGTACTCAGAGGTTTACTTGGGAGCATCTTGAGAGCTTACTTGAGAGCGTAAGTCAAGCAGGCTGGGAGTGTACAATCGAGTGCAATCAGGAGTGTACTTCAGAGCGTACTTGGGAGTGTGCAATGAACTGCATTTGGCAGTTTTATTGAATGTAGCATGATGTATATAGTATCAAGTGCTCATAATTGCATGCGTATCATAGTAATCTAGTCAACTTGCAGGTCCATAGGACCTCATAGTACCATGCGCCAAATATGGTATGGAAAACCAGCTCATAGACAGCTTCTCTATGAGTTACGCGTCGCATAAGGTCATTTTTCCTGGTGCGCGTTAGGGTAGAGCAACTGCTGCACAAAAGCAGTATTCGGGTTGCTGTTCTGAACCATTCGTGGAATCACCCCATTCATGGACGGGTAGTACCTCCATGGACAGGGCGGTTCCACACATGGTACCACCATTCATGGACCCATGAATGGGTCAAGTAAAAATAAGTTATGCAAATTAAGTTCGCATCACCATGAGGACTATTGAGAGCCAGCAATTTAATTACTGGTAAAGTTAGCAGAGTAAAATAATTACAGATAAAGTCAGTAAAATAGCAATGCCAACTGCTTGTAAAACAAGATATATTATTCATATAAGCATATGGAATGTGTCTTTTTCGATTCTTATTGGTCAGAATTCTGTGGCTGAGTGGCTGAGTGGCTGAGTGGCTGATAGTGGCAAGTATAAACTACAAGAACTCAAATTAAAAACAACCCACCAATTTAAGTCTGCAAGTTGCACTCTGACAACAAAGTGTGATATACATGAAATGTATATAACTCTACCTGCTTTCACATCCCAGGTTGACATTCATGATATTTGTAATATTGGGTGAGTAGTTGTGGATTAATATCTTTATTGTAATGTTTTTTGACAGTAGTATGCGGAGAATTTGCAATGGAGTAAATTGGCAACTAGGAAATGAAATACAACCTATTTATGGATGTTTCATCCCTAGAACATGTTGTGATCAAAGCAAAACTTGGTGACATCATTGGATTTCAAATAATTCAAATAGCTGTACAGAATGCATCTTTTCAACTGATAATAATTGCTCTGGCCATAGAAATAATGCCAACTTACAGTGACTTGGAGAGATATACTAGTGGGCTTGGAATCTGTACAGTGGGTACACTGTAGAAGATGGAGTTGAGTCTAAACAGGGTGGTGGAAACATCCATATCTTATCTCCACTGCTTATATGAGCATGGATAGCCAGTACGGAGATGGTGGTACACAGGGATAACAGACGTGGACTGGGTGATAGCACGTGAGAATATTTAGAAGACTTAGATGTAGATAGGTACACCGAAAAAAATGACATTATAAAATGTATAACCAATAGAAAAGTGGTTTCTGGGATCTGAATCCATAGTATATTTGATGGATGGTAGTAAGAGCTCCTATCAACCTGCATGTTGACTATATTACTATGATATGCATACAATTTTGTTTGCTAAATACTATATATTATGCTACATTCAATGATACAGCCAAATACACATCATTGCTTGCTCTGAAGTAGGCTCTCAAGATGTTCTTAAGTACACACCTGAGTACGATCTCAAGTATGCTTCCAATTCCACTCAATCACACATTCCGAGTCTGCTTGACTCTATGCTCCCAGATAAGCTCTCAAGAAGAGTCCAAGTACACTCCAAGTATGTTCCCAGGTATATCTCCAAGGACATTCTCAGGTACACTTCTGAGCATGCTCTCAACAACACTCCTAATTACACATGATGGTCTACTTGCAGCCATATATGCTCTTATGTAGGCTCTCAAGATGCTCTCTAGTATACTTTCAAACATGCTCTCAAGTATGTTCCCAATTGCATGACATGATACACTCCCAACCTACTTGGCTCTATGCTTTTGAAGTATACTTTCAAGAGGCAAGACACTCCCAATTTCACCTGACTATATGCTCCCATATATGCTTCTTGGTATTTAATTGAGAGACTTGAAGAGTTGCAGCCACCAGGCACCAGGAGGCAGATCATGGGTAGTGGGTAGTGGGGGACATATCATAGCAGAAATCATAATGTCAATCAATGTTAAAGTGTGAACCATATCCTTATTGTGCCCACCACAAGGAGATCTTGCAATGCCTCATAGTTACGGTATTGACAATCACAATTTTAAATTCAGCAGAGAATGTAGAATATTGGGTTTTAGGACTCAGATGTTCTAGCAAAATCTGCTGCCTGCCGCCTACAGATTGTAGGTGTATGTGTGCACATTCAGTCCAGGGCTGACAGTAATGATGACAATGGTATCATGGCCATGGTGTTGATAGCGATGATGATAGTGTTGGTGATGGTGAATATAGTACCAGAAGCACTCAATCAAGTAGATTCAGTTTGTCAACATTCGTGTAAAACTTTCCAACAACTTATAGATTTTCTTCGGCCAGATGCATTACAAGAAAAACTCAACTCCTCACAATGTTTGTATCTCTCAGCTGCAGCTCTCAAGCAGTACGCTGTTATCCAGTCATCACACAGGCTCTGACGGAGGCTATAAAGCAGACTTACAAGCAGAATATCCAGCAGGCTTCAGACTAGGCTCTGATAAGGTGTTCAAATGCCAGCAGGCTCTCCTGTGGACTCCATACTGTTATAACAGCCATGTAGTTAACACAGGTATACCTCCATCTCTGGCCACCAGTTTTATATAGTTTCACTGAATGGACTGTAGATGACAATAGACTGCACATTGTGCAGAGGTCCACAGGAAGCTTGCTATGAGTTGTGCATGTACGCAGGTACACATAGTACAGGCTATGGTCAATTTGAACTTTTGCAGATGTATCATTTTACCACACAATGAAATACGCACTTTATTCGTTCCAGCTCTTGGTTACATGTACTTATGTTGAGCTTTGTTGATCCATGCAATATGTGTGGTTCCTCAAGGCTGTGTGTTTTGTCAAATCCTGTCACCATATTCTTATGCTTCTTGAGCTAGAGCTGCTCCCTCCAGAATTCCCTTACAACGCTGTAAGATGTATGGTAGAATGTTGAAGATAGGCCTTCAACCATCAAGATCCACTGAGTCACGACTAAAAATCCAAGGGTATATCACTGGCAGTCGAGTAAGTCATAGAGCCTTACTCCTTTTGCTCCTGTGGTCTCGATTCATTTCTGCATTCCCTTTCTGCACCATATTGTCCCTCAACAGAAACAACCAACAGAGTGGCTGGATAGTGTATTTAGTAGACTATTCACCTGGATACAGACAGTCATTGATGTGGAGGGTGGCATGGCACCATATATGTGATATTTGGTAGAGAGACCAGGTGGTGCATTCAACTTTTTTCCTTCATACAAATCAAGTCATAGATTTCACTAGATTATCTTTACATGATCTAGCACAGTGAAATGGCTGCCAGGACTTGATATCATATCTGGAAGTGTGCCCAACTTTTCGTACCCTCCAAGCACTTGACAGCCAGGGGTAAGGTATTCCTGGGATGATCTATCTTGGTACCTCCAAAGGGCGGCGAAGCCGCCACCGTAACTTGTAGAAGCGAAGCAAACTAACTGGTAAAAGAAATATATGGCGGCGAGCGATACATATAGGCTTATAAGAAAAGAGATATGTAGAAGTGAAGTGAAGCTAATCAATGGAATTGTAAAAGAAATATCTAATAGTACTTATTTTATAAGTGAAGCTATTTTTAATTTGAATACTTTATTTTCACCTGTCCCATTCATGGGTCCATGAATGGTGGTACCATTCGTGGAACCGCGCTGTCCATGGATGGTACTGCCCGTCTATGGTTGGGCGGCTACCACGAATGGGTCACAACATTGCCATCACTCGCCGCGCTGTGTCTGGGCATGGATGGCGCTTTCATCTACTCACTCTATGACTGGAGTCGATAGTAATCTTCGACGGTCAGCGATCAGGATGCGGGAAAGAGTTTCTTCTAGCAACGGTACAAATCAACGCTTTTCGCAGCTTTTGAATTCATTGTACAAGCAATATTTACACAGCTTTCGGTAGTTCTTCAGACTGCTGGCTGCAAGGCGCAGGAAGGCCTGTAAGATGAAGTGGTCGTTTTACAGAGGTTATATTTACAAGTGGCCACATACAACGGTACTGTTGAACACGAGCGGAGGCCAATTTTGCGTTCAAAAACTGCCGTAAAGAATCGTCATATGCAGATTAGAATACGAAGAACCTGTCCACCTCTTTGCTTCCTATGTCATCTTTTGGATTTTGGGACAATATACATAAAGTGCGCGATGTTTTGTTACGAATCAACGAATCTCTTACACCAGTACCTGAACTCCAATACGTCACGGGGAGTAGATTTGAGCAATTAATGATCATACACCTCGGAGTCCAGCACTCCATTCACTCGTCTTGCTATGTATGTTAAAGAAAGATATGGATTGGGTCTTAAGGCAATGTGTTCTTCCGATTCATCCCTATCGAACTACGCCTCAAACCGCGTAGTTTTTTGAAACCATACAGCTAGTAGACAAAAGTATTAGTGATCCATGCACGCCCCACAGGTTATTATGATGGGAGAAAACAAAAGCACATTATTCGCTTTTAGAGGTACCGAGTAGAGCATATGTACTTCTTTTCTAGTTTTGTGGGTATAATATTGGCCTGTAATAATTTGTTTATCAACTGTGTTGTTTGCTTAAATGGCCATCGCAAATGTATCTTTATAACCAGTGTTCAATTTGAGTAGCCAAAATAGCGGCGTAACTGATGTGATTCAATTGAATTAGGCTTTCCAAGTTGAAGCGATATTGCCCCCAAACTCAAACTATATTATACGTTTTGTTCCCCGTCACTTCATTATATCTCCACCTGGTGAAACAGCATCCACCACCAGTTTATTCTACGTAACTCCAACTCCAATCAGTATATCTTCCGGCAGTTTCCCCCGCACACCTTTCCAGAAGTCTAAGATGTCGTCGATTCTCATGGCGCTTTGGCATTGTGAGGAATGTTACGCTAGAAACGATGCAAAATTTGATTGTTGCCAGGTTTGCTGTGCTCCTATTAAATCGTATGACATTCTTCATCCGTCGGGTTGTTGGTTTGTACTGATGAGCGTTTAGAGAGTATCTGGGATATCCTGCAATCCGTTGCTGTATTTGCTTGGCCATTCATAGGAACCCCAGGAAGTGCTCTGTTTGTAAACAGATTTATAATGGGTGTGGGAGATGTATTAGGATATGAATGTTTTCTGTTAGGATATTGGTAAAGTGTATGGGAAGATATGTAGTTTAATTAGAGGCGTTCAATTCGATGGAGCGTTTTATGCATGTTCCAGTAGCATCCTTCTGCAATCTGTGGTAGATGTATGAGAACGTGAAGGTTTCAGCACCAGATGTTTCCCTGTTATTTCTGCACTGAAGTTGAATGGGAGGAGTACCATGCACTATGAATTCCCTTCCGAGGGCAAATAACTGTTATCGTCTTGAGCTGACGGCGACAGTACAAGTTGTACCAGCTCTCGCCGGATGTATATATATCTCTTCCCCAAGTACCACGGCGTACTATAGTTTTCTGAATCCTCAAATATCAACACACAGTCTTCTCTGTACACGAAATAGGTTGCACTCACCATCCGTATCATTCGTTCCACCCATCATCGTACTTAACAAATGCCACCCGTAGCCCGTTGGACTTGCCGATGGTGCAACACCTCAAACGAGCTCCCAATCGATTGCTGCCAAAACTGTTTGGAACCACTGCGACCGTGAGATCTCCCTCTCCAGTACTGCATGATTGAATAATTTTAACGCCCAAAAGCCATCAGGGCAATAATAAAGTCCGCAAGTGTTGTAAATGTGGCATTAAACATCGAGGATTGACGAGGTGCACCGTGTGTAGACATACACACACGAGCTGCGGATATTGTGAGACGGTTAGATTTACGGATTGGAGCTAAGGTAGGGCTGGTTGGAAGGTGGTGCGGCCGAGAGGTTCCCAAATGGAGGGATGGAAGGAAGGCGAGATGGATAGTTTCTCAACTCCGATTAAGACAATGAATCGTTGCTTCAGGTGAATGATCCGGGGCGACGTCCTTGTGGTGAGTTTTGTACGTATAGTAGCAATCGTAGCTGTACGCAAGGAAGAAACCTGAATGCCGTTCTCATTAGCTTCAAGATAGATACCGACCAGTCTCCGCCTAAAGTAGGGGATCAAACATCGGTTGTTATTAACGAGTGATCGGGAATACCAAAGCGTGTGAGAACGGTAAATGTGTATCAAGTGACTGTGAACAGTAGTATGGAAGTATCTGTATCGTTGACGCACAAGATTGAGGTTACAGCGTCTGACCGCAGGAGGTTCTTGGTGCCACTAAGTGCCTTAGTACGATTGACAACGTAAAATTCGCGCCTTATAGCCCTCCATGGCTACTACTAGTACAAAAAATGCCCAGATAGCGTAGTGGTCGCTTGCTCCCACTCCCTGCCGTAAGTACCGGGTCTGCAGGGGGCCCATGGGTTCGATCCTAGGGGAGGGCATTTCTCATGTACTGCCAGGCGCTGTGAGTTTTTGCCATCCCGCACAAAGTCGTCTTTTTGCATAGTACTATGTTTTAGATGTTGTGTTATTTACAGGATCGACTAAGAGTAACCTAAATATAAAGGGTTTGGCCTCAATGATATATCTCTCCATGTTCACTTTCTAGTTCGTATGGATTGATACGGGGTGAACTGAGACCGTAGACACTCCCGTTTTTTGATCCGCGTACAACAGCGCGGATGAAAGAATTCAATTGCTTCACAAGTGTAGTTTATACCCATGGTCTCGGCTAGTTCATTCATATCATTCATCTGGTTAACTAAATATATTCTTTGCTATTTGAGGCCTGGCGTTTGTTACAATGAATCATTATGGACGCCGTAGGCGGCGTTCAATAAATATTACACGCTAGGTCACAATAAAACCCCCCGCAAGATGCTATAACGACCTGACCATGCTTGGTACACTGCGCACATACCTAGAACAACCCAACGCTCCCCCAAACTAATATGATAGCAAACAATGGGTCCATATCAACACTGAATCATCGTAGCTAATTCCAGCCGAACAACCATGGGGCATCCTTCCACTACTTATACAACAGGCACGTAGCCCACGTGTCGATCTGCACAAAACATCCGTCCGCAACGAGATCAAACACCGTGCTGAGAGTCCGGGTTCGTGTAACCAGTTGGCCCCCCTCTTTTCACCGGTATATCGGTAGGATGCCGTCCCCTTTCCACCAGTATATCAAACTTCTTACAACTCGTACACGTCCTGTGAGCATGTCTACAAAATCCGCACTCCAATGTCTTCCGGTGGAACTTCTTGCACACACAGCATTTTATTAGTGTGTTGAAGTCATCCTCACTGTCAATAACACGGTTAGTATGTACCAAGTAGGGGAACTGGGGGTGAGAGCGAACAGAAAGAGAGGTACGAAGCACCCTTGACAGCAGTCCAACAACAGGAGGTTGATGTTCGAGCAGTAGATGCAGCTCCAAGTTTGGGAAGTTGTGTTAGCCATTGAGGATAGATTGCGAGGTAGTAATGGTTAAAGTGTGGGGCGCAGTGTGAACGGAGAATATGACACGGAGAGTGCTGGTGTTGTTGATTTATTTTCGTCGGACCTTTCTTTAGCTTATGAAGGTAAGTACATCACTGTATTTTTCACACATGTTTGCCCCACGCAAAGCAGCAACGTGACCCAAAACTTTCCGATCGCCCTTTGTTCGAGTCAGTACCCGGTCTTCCTTCAATTGACTTGGTCTTAGCACCTCTTTGACGCTATGACCCCACTTCCGTCTGATTTAATTTACCTGTTTCCAATACTTCTTTCACCTTGCCTGCACCATTTTCTTCCCCACCCCAAATTATACAGCTTGCAATAAGCCGTCACGGAACTTCAATGTATTGTCAGCCCTTCCCTGTTCCTCTGTCGCTCTCAGTCTGGCTACTGTGTAACGGTGCAAGTCAATATGCCCATCACAATTGAAATCGACCGTTCCGGACGAACCATACTCCACCCGAATGATTTAGCTGGCAGGAACTTCAGTTTACCGTGTCGACTAACGACTAGGATTGAAATGATACAATACTACTCCCGTTGGCAGTTCGCCATCGTTTGAACTGCCGCCTTCGACAACGTCTTGAGCGTATTTGACCACCCTAGGCACTTCGGCTTTCTACAAAATGCAGGATCAAGTGACTCAACTAGTGGAGAGGATTGCTGCCTCCGAATCCGACACACAAAGGAGATCGAGGCCCTTCAGGCCGAGGTCATGACCCTCAAAAGCACTGCAAAGTTGACATTGGTCTCATGACCTATTGAGATTACAACCTTTATTGTGTAGCTCCTCCAGCGGTTGGGTTGCAATGGGAAACGCGGCAGATATCTGGAGAACAGGTGCTTGGGCCTGGCAAACATGATCAAGATGAGCCATGATACTCTGAAGGCCGCATTGTGGTGAGCATCGTCACAACTTGGAGACTTTTCAAGTGTAAACACTAAGCCAATCTACGGTTGCAGGCCGGTGGTACAAGAAAGGGGTTCCACCGACTCTTCCTTTTACTCCAGTGTTCGGTTATCAACCTGCTCCCCATCGGCAGGTTCTCGCAGAACTCTTCAGCATCATTTCCAGGCTACTCCTTTGTGATATATCACCATGATTCGAATAGGAAATGTCCTATAAAGAAACTACTTGTACAAGAGTGGTATCTCAATGAGGGGTAACAGTAAAATACGATCTACGGTGAAGAAAATTGGACCAAGCAACGCCATAAAAGTTGGCAATGAATACGTGCTGTAGCCATGTAGTGATGTATCGGAGGAAAAATCATGATTTGAAAGATTTGTTAGAAGGGCTACTAGCACAGGGTGGTGTTTGCCCAGCTGTTTTTATGCCTCTATCAGCGTCAGCAAGACAGTATCCAAGCAGTAAAAGTTGTCAGCGCTCTCAAGTTTAATTCTGTACTATACTCTACATTTAAAGCTGGTCCATATTGGGGGTATTTTCCCGCTGGGTCCACTCTTTACCCCACCCGTTCTTCCTGCACTTCTTTTGACATTCCACGGATTGAGATCGTTTTTACCATTGTCATAACCCTGTCCATCTCTTCCGAAGCTGTCAGCACTGGCTGTCCAAAACGAAATTACCTGTCAGCAACAGACAGCGGCCGGTACAGTAAGTGATTATACTGAGGTCACGTGATTACCACTTGTTCCTCGTTTCGCCACTTACACCCCAGCCGCATCAGGAGTTTGGTGATGCCAAATTGCAATCGTATTGTATTCGACCGTTTGCGGTCATGACACAATTTTCTTCCTTCCTTACCGCTTTTCGAAACCAATAAAGGAAACAAATAAAGTTACGACTCCCATCCCCTAAACTTCGTTCTCATCACCCCCCATTATAAATCCCAAGCACAGCGGTAGTCGCCAGTACTTACTCACTCTCAAATTCCAGCTAAGCTCCACCCAATCCTACATCCAGCAGTTAACCATCCCAGAAAATTCGGCAGCTGTCACGAGGTTCACACACCAAACCGTTGATGTCGATTGATAATCAGGTTCGTCCAATGATTATAGTTTAATTGCTCATCAATTTTCACCTTAGAGCGCTAGCCTCAATTCCTAGAACGATCCGTTTAACCCTTCATATATTTACAGAAGCAGAAAACATCCAGAAAGACCTAGATCTTCTCGTTGGTGCGTGACTCACCTTCGAGATGGACCCGCAAATATTCGACGCCCGTCGATGTGTGCACGTCATATGTTACCAACTTGGAAGAAGCTACAACGATATTTTTCACATTCTACAGCCTTTTGGAGAGGTGAAGGACTTATGGATGCTCGATGCTGGACGACGATGCATCGCCGAGTTCGCTACGGAAGACCAAGCAAGATACTGTGTCGACAATTTCGTGGCAGGAGAGCACTACCGTGTTCGACCAGCTTCCGCCCAAGATTGGGGCAATGAGCCTCGTCCGCAGCGCAGTCCGTGGCAACTTTTAAAAAAGTCGAGGTATTGGTACATCAACAACATTAAATCGCTATGAATGGGATTGACACGATGTAGGAATCGGAAAATCAACCGGTTTAGCAAGAAGCTGAATTGCACCTCCTATCTACCACCCCAATATATCACCATGCCAGTGACACCAAGCACGTGTTCCAATAACGGACAGTCATCAGTGAATAGAATCTCTATCGATACGAATCACAGGGAAAATAAAGAACCGGATTATCCTTCAAGAACAGTATTTGTTTGGCCTCTTGATATCGGTACAACCCGCGACCGGGCCCGTCATATGCTATCAAAATACGGCCATGTTATTGCTATCCGAAGTTTCGGCTTTGGCGATAGATGTGCAGTTGAATTTTTGGATCAACGTCACGCAGCCGCATGTATCAATAATCTCTCGCGGTGCCACCCCAAGCTGAAGGCTAAGTGGACAGCCAATGGCCAGGCACGGGGTCAGGACAGGGATCTCTGGTCATTTCAGTTGAGTCGATCTTTTCTTGATCTTGATGTATGCTAACCACAATAGACGGCCATCACAACCGCCATTGCAAACGGAAGACCAAGATTATGCTGATATCACCAGAAGCGTCACCTTAAAGGACCACGAGGAATGTGTGAATAACTACATCCCTGAAAATTGGCCTGATTGCAATACAGATTTGAGAATAGCATTTGCTGATCCTTCTTGTGAACTACCGTCATCTATTGGAGGAGTTCAGGAACTCGAAACTTACTTGGCAGCACTTCAAACCACACTTTATCAAGGCGAAACTCCCCGCGAGAGAATGAAAGAAAGCAACCAAACTCGAATTGAAACTTTGGATGCTGAAGTCCAATCGCTGAAAGTTGAGAACCAAAAATTGATAACAAAATGTTCAGAGCTCCAGAAATCTGCGGCAGAATCAAACAAGGAGATCAAAAGACTGCAACAACTGGCTAATGCGAACGAACGTTTGGTGAAAGAGCGTTTAGAGCTCGAACGATGTGCAGCGGAGTCAAACAAGACGATAAGAAGACTACGGCAGCTTGTTAATGATAATATGTGTGAGCGGATGGAAATGTTAGCTCATATGACAGAGGAAGTCAATAGGTTGGCCAGCAATGAATAGTAACCCGAGCAGGTTCCTGGAAGCTACCCACACGCAAACACAACTTCCTAGCGCTCGCTAAATGGGAATACATGTCGTCTGCCATTCTTGTTAAATTTTATCACTTCTCGATAACTTCTTTCTTGTCTATAATAACCGGGCTGTGTTTATGTCCGGGGTTTCAATCATTGCCCAATGTACAACAGATTCCTGGATTGTGATGGAATGGAATTTGATTACGGTTGAAAGACTCCCAGCAAAGAGTAGTTAATGTCCTCGCGTCGTTTCTCTCCGTGTCTAAGTTATGAACCGGTTCATCGAAATCTAGTTCGAGGATCACGGAATATTGAGATCTTCAACTGGTTACATGCAGCTGAGTCACCATTTCTTCTGTGCTCGATATCCAAGAGACATAGTACTTTCAGATTAAGAGGTTCCTTTTTCATACTAATAAATATGCTAAGTATACGTTACTGATAGATGTATTTAGTCCTAATTCACAATCTTCCAACGCTGTTCCTTAAAAACAGATATTCAACTACATATATCTTCACAGCATATAAGAATATTTCTTCTCGGTCACTATTTCTGCTAGCGCTTTTTCCATGTGTTCGTCGTATTTAGAAATTGTTCCTGACAAAAACAGTAGTATATGGAGGAAGGCCTACCTGATTCAGTCGGTATTCAAAACATTAGGAGAGGATAATTGAAAATGGTCGATATCAGATATAATAATGCATATACTAGCAGTACTAGTAGGTCTTATTTATACCTGCTACTCCCCACAACAACTGCAAATCTTTCCATCTAAAAAAAGCCCTTGTAGAATCGAACCCAAATTCAAACCCTAAACCGCTCTGTTTCGTTACCTGTTCCTCCTTCTTCTCCAATTCCCAAAACTTAATCGTTTTCTTTGCGTAATGGCGGCAGGGTACGCGGGATATCTGTATCTAAATCAAGCCGTGCGTAACATATACCCACCATGATCCAGAGTTGCTAACAAAACGGGAGGTCAAATTCGGGTCCTGCTTGGTTATAATCACATAATACTCTGCTTTTGATTGTCCGCCAGTTGTAGTCCTGCAATCACAAGTGGGATCCGGCAGGGTTATGGCGAGTCAGTAACTAAAGGACTAATAAGCAGGCAAAAATACCCTTAAATACATGCCATTCCCATAAAGGAAACAATACGCACTAGAGTTGTTACTCTAAAACCTCGATCATAGATAATACTCTAAGTCGCATGCTCCATTCGCGCCTTGTGTCCCAAAACTTGCTAAATACTAAATCATTGCAATCCTTCATTGAATCACCCTTCCGTAATCCACACCCAGGCGATCAAGTACACCCTCTCGCTATTTATCTGTCTTCCTTAGCATAATGTTCAGTTTCTCCTCGTCAGTGTCCGGAGGGGTTGCTTTGCGTACCTGAAAACCGACAGTGTTCTCGGAGTAGCGTTTCCGCCTTCCGTTTCATGTTGCAAAAAAATATCCCCGGATACAAGCGAAAGGCGGTTGACAAAACGATGGTAATCCTGTAGGATCATGACAGGGTTCCTAAGCGGCCCGGCCCGGTTAGCCTGCATAAAGCCGAGCCTCTAGAATTGAAGCCGGCCAGCCGCTTAGGAACATTAGGTCATGGTAGTCTTCTCAAACTTGGGCATGGAGAACAACCAATTAATGTAGACACGGCCATGATATCCCTTGGCGACAAATGATACAGGACCAGTTGACTCCGGCAGATAAAGCTGTGCTATGTCAGTCAACAGGATAGTTAATGTTTTGAAGATGAGGCGGCTACTATTGAAGGTACCTATTATTCGTATTGGTCATTTATCTTCATAGAATCTAGTCTTTGAAATGACTTAAAGAAACTATCGCAGGATCAGCAAACATTTTCGCTAACACCAATCATATCGCCATGAGGAATCACTTCCCGGTGTGTACAGTAGAATATTGATAACTTAACCCTGGCACGACGAACGTAGACTGGAACGTTTCACGCGAACGTTCGTTCGAAACCGTGAGTAAAATCTGGTCATAGGTATGGTGCCTGCGCTCAAAATCCAGCGGCTTCTTTTAGCCTCCAGCAAGCAGCTTGCGAGCGACGTGAAAATCTGGGAACGAGAGCATGTGATGCCTCGACAAACTTTAAAATTCAGACTTCGTCCACGGCCACGGAATATTTTGGCGGAAAATGCTAACATGGCCAATGGGCAGGTGAGGTTTTAGAGCTAGGTAACCGCAGCTCTAACTATAAGACCTCTTAGATCTCTAGCGATAATCTTATCGCTTCCTCCTATATATACTCTCACTCGGATCCTTATGTGCAACTATTGCATTTATAGATCGTCAACCTTTGTAAGGCTTATAGGCTTCAGCTGGGCTGATGGAGGTCATTTGGGAGTCAGCTGGATATGGACAGCTGAGTGCGCATGCATGAGTACAAGGCATACACCAACTACTATATACATGAGCATACAAACTCCCTTGATAGATACAACAATCACCACTTTCAGCAACTGTTATTGTTATATAGAGGGGAGAACTATGTGCATAAGCTATAGTACGGAGAAGAGAGAAGGAGACAGACTTGAGATATATACAAGGGAGTTGTGTACTTTATGCCCTACCAGGTGCCCTACCATTAGCGGAGCTGATGGTCAGCTCAGTTCGGTCTATATATGCGACAACTGTATGTACTCGATTGCTATCTAATGCTGTACGGGACCGTATACACCGCTACCAGCCTCTACAATACCTCATGAAAAGAATCATTAAAATCTATACAAAAGCCGAGTCTCTTAGAAAAGGATGCTAAACATTCATGACATCATCATGATAACTATAACCCAGTCACAACCTCGTTAATGTCTACTCGCGTTCAGGAGTTTCTAAGAGCAGAATATTCAATAATCTTTTGTCTCGTACCACACGTTACCCGCCCTTCGTGAACCCTCAACCCTAATTCGCTTTGCTCAGTTGAGATTCTCGTCAGAGCTACCCGATTTTACGGCAGAGGTACGAGGCTTACATCACGTAACTCTGAAAATCTAGTGCAAAACAAAATAATCTTATTAAACGAAAATGTGTTTTTCATGATGTATTCTCTGGAATTGTTAGCACCTTCCAAGATCCAGCTAGCCTTGTTGGAATTTTAGCTAGTTCGGGCAATTATGGGTGGAATCAATCGCACTCAACCAGAGAATCTCAGCTATCTCGCACCAGACGTTTACCCGGCCTTGACTAAACCCTCAACCCTAAATCGCTGTCTAGGTTGAGAATTTAGCCGACCGCAAACGGGTTGAGCGCGCGATTTAGGAGGTGAGGTACAAGGCTCAATATCACGTACGACCCACTTTTAGTCTAGTGCAAGACAAAATCTCAGCGCAATCTTTTAAAGGTAGAGTGTTTTACGTTGTTCAGCTGGTGAAAAATAATTGTGGTGCCCTTCCCTTGCTGTTCGCCCCGCGGTCCCCACTAAGCATATGCAATGTTTCCTATCCCATTAGCTGTATTATGCAACTTGCTCTGAGAATATTGTGGTTCTCTAGTTCGTATACAGCATACTTGTCTCCTTTATGAGAAATTGCTGACGGAATGGAGGAAACACAGTAAAAGACCTAGTACACATCTTAGTAAGCTTTCTTTCACAACACCTCTTTCAGTAAGACAAGTGAATGTTCCTTCGTCTTGAATGGTATCTTTAATGTCGCACGATATATAAACCCAAGTACATGTCGCCTTCCCAAAACCCATCCCGCGGCGAAATGAACCCGTTACCTCCCAATACCAATCGAGTTCCAACATGAATACCGACACCCCCAGTCTCCACCCAGTCTACCTCTCCGATCGACGTCGATTATCACCTGCTCCAGACAGCAACCCCAAATACGTTGTCTGTTGCAACTGCAACGCCACGACTCCATGGACCTTCCCGTTCCCTCGGTATTGCACGAGATGTAACCACCGAGTGCAGAAATGTTATCGCTCGTTTCAGCTAGCTGTGGGTATTCGGTGCGGGTGGCATGGGTCTTGTTGTGTTTCTTCGAGAGTTTGTTGAGTTGCCATAAATGATGGCATGAGCTGCAACGGGGGTTACAGGTGGTGTTGAAGTTCTGAAGATGCGATTGAGAATCATTATGACATCCATTGAAAAGGAAGCCAACTAAGCACCCGAAGTTGTCTGTCTATATCTTGATTTTTTTTCTTCTTCATTCTTTATGTACCATACTCTATGCACACGCACGCAGTTCTGCCGTTATTGCAATATCTTGCCAGAAAGTGATGAGTAGTGATTGATTATGATCCGAGCTTGTACACGGCTTGTGCCAATCGTTTCGTACATGAATTGACAGAATATCTCCGCAGGTCTCACATTTAACTTCTCGGACGGCAAGATAGTGAAACCACCGGGACACAGGATTGATAAGATTAGGGTAATCTTGATTCATGATGGCTGAACTGTAAGTGCAATCAACAGTCCACCGCTATACATCAATCAGCATGCATACTAACTCTACTAGCTACAGTAGAGACCCGCTATTTACGAAGCTCTATTCTTATCAATCCTCTATCTCGGTGGTTTCTCCATCTCTCTATCTAGCACTTTACGCTGAAGCTCATAGCTCCGCTCCAACACCACCACACCACCAGCCAGCCTTCCAACTCATCACCGCGCGACCTTAAGCATGCATGCCTACGCAATCGAGGCACGCAATCGAGGCCGTACCTCAGCCTACGCAACCGACACCCCGGAAAACCTCGGCACTGCCACAGCCCCCATTCAGTCGCATAAGATTTCGGCACTCTCAATGCCGCCTATCCGTCCATGCAAGACCACTACGACCATATCCGCAACCGCCACATTCAGTACAGCGCCCCTCATTATTACCTCCGTTGGTTCCAACCCTCCAACCCGATTCAATCCCGGCTACTTCCGCCGACCCGGCCCCTCAGTCATCAAACCCCATGCGACATCGTCAGATACTACACCATCGCCATCGCCATGGAGAAGGAGCTACCCAGCTATATGCAACCAACTCAAGCTTCCCTTTGGCCACTACGCCCCCTTCCACCAGCCTTCTGACCCTGACAATCGACGCGGCAGCACCAAAGCCCAACAACCGCCGAACACCCCGGCCCTCTCTCTTCCTCTCATTCAACATCGCAAAATCTGGACGCTATCCCTGCCACTGATCTGTCCAGCCAAGAAGACAGCCATCAGTACAGCGCCACCAACTCCTACTACCATCGCTTTCAACCCCGGCTCCTTCCGCTGATCCGGTTCATCAATCCTTAAGGCGCCCGCACGCAAAATTTCGGCTACTACTACCACCGCATCTTGGCGGAGAACAGTTGTGTGTGGGGTGTTTACAGAAATAGTGGTTCTAAATGTTTGTTTTTCATTACAATTACCTAGGCACTCGGGATTTAAATTTATATCGCGTTCGTTTTATCTGTCCTTTCTTTGTCTTGCAGTTCACTTCCAGTAATGCAGTCGATATGTTCACCCTCGAATTCCGCTTCTTGGCTTATGGACTGGTCAGAGGCGGAGGGACCCAGTAACAACCCAGCGGGACAACGGTACGTCAGCGTACTATTGCTTACATCGGCATACTGGGTATTATTTGACACTTGACTTACCGGTGAATTAACTCGAACCCTATAAGATTTAGTAGCTTTGTCCAAGTAGTGATAGTGGTTACACTTTCTTAACCCTAATTGCCGGGATATCGATACGATGTCCGCCTATATGTTAGGAATTAGAGTTAAGGCTGCATTATCGAGGGTTCTTCTACCAGGAGGTACTAGTAGCAACATGTGCGAACATGGTAGGAGGAATAGCACGAACCAGCCCATCCTGCGACCCAAAAAGTAATTGGACACTTCCGCGATTACCTTGCCATCTCTTGTATTACTATACACCGCGTATAATTGCGCCAACTTGTGCCCAATACCACAGAACGAGATAAATAATCCATATTCTGGGAGTGCGAGTGGCCTGGTGTGATGCGCAAACACTAACTCACAGTTTTACTTTCAAGTAGACGACCTTTACCTAAAGGCTAGCTTTTAGAAAAGTCGCCTTAGAATAGTAAGCCTCTGTATGCGCACATAACCAGCCGCTTCTTTCGCCTCCACAAAGCTAGATTCTGAGTAACGAGCAAATCCGGAAACGAGAGCTGCTTCTGTCCACTTCCGTCGGGGCGAGAATCAATCGAAAGCCTTCGCGTCATGAGCAGAGGATTATTTAATGGTTCATTACAGGTTCAATAGTTACATCCTACCCTCAATTACCATTGAAGCTGAACCGCACATTCACACATATCGACATCAGAGCGCATAAAACCAGTCTATTGCTCAGTCCATTCTTCTTTTCTCTTCTCTTCAGATATCTGCTCAGTTCCGAAACTTTTGATCTACCGCTATCACTACCACTACAAAACCTCTCGATCGAAATTTTCTCTCAACAATGGACCAAATCCTCAAAGTACGCTCCCTCCCCTGCTTACCATCAACAATTAACATCCTTTAGAAGGGCAATCCCAAGCTTGCTATATCTTTCTACAAGATGGCAACAAGACTTCGGTCTCTCCAGGCTGCTACCCTGAAGGGGGTCTTGAAAAGACCCCCAACGGGGCAGCTCGAGGGCATACACGGGTTGGGGTCCGATTCTCAGCCCGTTATGCCCTCTCCGCCAGAGACGTTAAGGAACTCTTATCGGCCAAAGAGGCCGATCCCGACCCGGAGGACGCCCTCTGGATCTTTGAGAAGGGCGCCTTCGAGAAGATCCAGGGGGACGATCAGTGTCCTCCGGGTCGAATCGAGGTCTTGGTGAAGGTCCCGCGTGGGTTTGGATGGGTGGAGTGGCTGGATACCTTGGTGGTGGAGGACACGGAGGAGGATGTGGAGGCGGAGACTGAGATTGAGACGGCGGAAGAGGGGACGTAAAATCGTATTGTTTTTTGTTTCTTATTTTTTTCCAATTCGGTTACTCTTCGCGTGAATATGATTCGGGTGGTTCTCTTCTTCAACAGTATCTGTCGTAGATCTACAAACCCGTATTCTGTGTCTGCACTTGTATCGGTCAAACAGGAACCAGAAAAGTCAAGTGCAGCAAATCACGGGAAGAGCAAATTCTTCCCAGCAGTCTCGGGATTAGCGTCGCGCAAAAGGCATCCACGCTTAACCGCTAAAGATTGCTTAACTCCGCACCGTTCCTTCTTAGACTGAAATTGAGGTAACAAGATCTTGTATGTACGGGTTGAGATTGGCCTACAGATTTTGGCCTAACGAGCGACACCTCCGACAACACACCACACCACCTTTTAGTTTTGCCAAGACCGATTTTATCCAATCAAGTTTGACATTGCGAGAAAATTTTTGCTTCGGTTTTCAGTTGAACGAACTTCAGCCGCTTAGAAGCAGCCAAGATGAGTCTCTTCGGAGCAGCAAAGAAAACTACCACCTTTCAGAAGGCGAAGGAAAGGCTAAACAAGATGATGGCCGAGTCCAGCGGGACAGAGCAAACAGTTTCCTCCAGCGGAGTGGGGAAGCAACTCGAGATTCTGGGAAGGGGGTTACCCGATCCGGATGGAACAGCTACTTCGTCTGAGGTTGCTCAGGAGTTGGAGCAGGTGAGAAGAGAGGATGAGCAGGAGGGACAACCTCCGGCAATTACTCTACCAAGGGCCTTGTTTAACCAGCGGGTTAGAATTCACAACAGGGAAGCAATTGAGGTGGGTCATTTGAGTCAAATCATGGAGCCGGCGCTGTCTGAAGCCAAAGTGGACCAATACGGAAATAGACTTTCTCAGCAACATGAGGTCTATACGATTACAAGCGATGATAGTTCTTCTCTGTCGCCACCACCTACGACAAGTTATGGAGGAAGCAGTATTCTGTTTCCCGAAAAAACACAATCTACAAAGTACGAGGGAAGCTTGAAGGCCTTCCCACCGAGCGCAATGCCAGAGGACCCTTTTGAGACTCCAAGGCAGAGCGGATCGGGAATTTTGGCTACAAGATATATTCAGTCGGAGGAAAATATCAGCAAATACGCAGCAGAAAGTAAGGAAGAGGAGGGAGTGCTGGAGACCCCAAAAAGAGGCCACACACCCACTTTCGAAAATAGCGATAGCGATGACGCAATGACAGAGGTTAGATGGAGAGAGGAGGAACCTTACATGATGTCAACGAAGAGTGGAAATTAGCGCAATGAGGGAAAGGGAGTAAAAAGGCCAGAAACACCCGAATGACCAATCCTGAATATGCCACAGACACCTAGTAGAAGGAAGCTTAAAGTTGATTGGGCTAAACCTGCAGAGGTAGTGACCAATGAGGGGGAACCGGCTAATCTTGAGGCTTTTTTTGGTGAGTATCTTCGGAAAACTAATGGGCTGAGGGATTTTATGGTTGGACAGGAAAAACACGATGCAGAATATGCGAAGTGGTGTGGGGAGCAGGCGGAACAGGTTGCAGCAAGACAAAATCATACTGATCCGGCGTTAACGAGTACACAAAAAATCAGTATGGAAATTAAAGAACAGGTGGAGCTAAGCAGGGAATATGATGAGCCAAGAGCAGAGAAGCTTAACAAATGGTTGAGCAAGATTGAAAAGAGATTTTCCAAGAGCGCACTGGTGAATATGGCAAAAACTATTGAAAATGCGATGAGAAATTGCATGAAAAGAATGGTGGAGCAGATGATGGATCAAGTGGTGGGAAAACTTGAGAAGTTGGCTGAGAAAGAGAAGAGAGAAGAAATCTGAAGGGGGAAACAGGTAGAAGCCACTCTGAACGATTGTATAAGCAATATTGAGTTTGATCCAGGGGCAACTTTTTCACAGGAGGAAAATGCAAAAGTTTGTAGAATTCTGGCGGAGGTGAAGGTGGAGGGACAGGAGCTGGAGCAGTCAAGGCATGCACCAGCGATACCACTAGGAGGAGTAAGGCAAGAATTCACAAGGTTCGCCCCAAGTGGACAAGTGGTGAATGCGAAGAAATTGGCAGTGATGCCAGCGGTGACACAACAAGCGCCAAAAAAGAACAGTCAGGAGGTTAAAAAACAAGAGGTAAAGGAGGAACCAATGGGGCCAGAGGCGGGAAAAAATCCGGAAATTAAGAAACCACAGGAAAAGAAGCTGGAGAAGAAACTGGATGAAGAGAAAAAGGCAATATGGGTAGAAATGGTGGCGGCACCACAAGTAACAAAGGAACAACCCAAGCAGAGACAGCAACAGCAAGGGGAAAAGAAGAAGAAGGGAGACGGCTTTCAGGAGGTAAAGAGAGGTCGGCAGAAGAGGAGAGTGACGTTCAAGAGAGATACCAGACTTCCCCTTTCTCAAAAGAAAGTTTTGGATATTTTGTTGGAGGTGAATGAAGAACTTTTTGAGGTGAAGGTCCCACATTTTGTGCGCATCCAAGGAGTTGCGAAGAATATCTGAGGATGCTTATCACCAATTACAACCCCTGGAGCAACAGCCGAAATGCTGATTAGGTACAGGGAAATTGTGATTCAGGCGGCTGGGAAGATGAATGCAGGAATTGTGGACATCAAGACAAGTAAGCTCTGGGAGAGAGTGAAAACACATGGCATCAACTTCGATACATATTTGGGGAAGAAGACTTGAGGGCTACTGGAGAAGTTGAGGCAAGAGTTACAGGCTGAAAATGAGGGGGTGGTGCAGCCCCTTGCAATCAACTGGATTGGAGAACCGAAAGATGTGGAGAAAAAGAAGGGGGGAGGGAAAGCAGGGATCGATGGTCATGTTTGCAGTCAAGGGGAGTACAATGGTTGAGAAAGTTTTGAAAGGAGATCTGAGAGCAGCGGGAGTGAAGTATGATGTGAAGAGGTTTATGACCACTGGACCTGATTCCTTTTGCATAGTGTGCAGTAGATGGGGACATGTCAAAGTGAAATGTGGGGCATTGAAAATGCAGGCTTGCATATTATGTGCAGGAAGACACTTGACAAAGGATCATAAGTGCAATGTGGTGGGTTGCACGGCGAATGCAAGACAAAACTGCACCCATAATGTTGACAAGTATGTTAACTGTAAGGGGAACCATATTGCGAAAGCCAATGTTTCTGTTAAAAAACAGAAAGCGATCAAAGTAGGGCGAGAGGCACAGCAAACCTGGAAGGAAAGGGAAGGGGAACACCGAAATGTGATGACAGATCAGGAGAAGAAGCCGCAACAAATGGAAGATGGGGAGCCATCAACGGCAGAAGCGGAGAATCAAGCTCAGGACAATAAGCAGATAGAAAAGGAGCCGGAAGTCCAAGTTATTTTGACACAGGTGACGACCGAGCCAAGCTTGAGTGCAGGGACCCCAGAAACCCCTGTGACGCAATGGTAAAGTGCATAATGCATAATTGTGGGAGAGGGTATGAGGCGACTATGATTGCGTTGGAAAAGGGAATTGTTTGGGCGGCTGATGTGGTAATATTGCAAGAGCAGGTGGTAGAGAAGGAAGGAGATTACATCAGTCACCCAGGATATAGGTTAGTCAGGGGAGGAAGAACCATGGAAGCAATAAGAACAGATACGCACCTGGAATTTTCGAATGTAGATATGGAAGGGAATCGAGATGTTCAGGTGTTTGATATCAAATATCCTTGAAGCAGAAAAATGAGATTGGTGAATGTGTATGACCAGCAACAACATGTGGATGGAGTGAGAAGTCAAGGCTGGCCAGCACAGACAGCAAAATGGAGAGAGATTATGGGGCAGGAAAAGATCCTCTTGGGAGTAGATTGGAATGCTAACAGTGATAGATAGAACCCGCAGTACCAACCAAAACGAGATGATTTCATTCTAATGAATCTTCTTGATGAATAAGATTTGACAGATGTTACCAATGGCGAAGCAACCGATATGAATACAAGGAATGGCGAAACTATGGAATCCCTTACAGATTTCTTCATAACGAAACCCGGGATGGCCAATAGTTTGAAGATAGCTACAGATTTGCCAACTACTTTGGATCACGCGGTGGTGTGTACTCATTCAAGATGTAATGAAGGGGAAGGAGCCAAAGTATCGAGAACGATTACAGGATAGGATATTGATGGACTTCGAGGGGAGACAGAGGAAGAAAGAGAAATATTTGAAAAAGTTTAAAAAGAATGGGAGAAACGAAGTGCAAAGAATCCGATTTTGAATGAAGAAAGCAGGGAAGAGGATTTACAAAAGGAAGCTGAGTGGGTTCAGAAGAATTTTGTTAATCATCTTAACAGGAACTGCAAAAAAATTAAAGTTTGTGCGAAATCTAAAAGGAGGTGAACACAAGAGATCGCAGGAAATAGGAAGATTTTGGGATCAATAAAACGACCAAGAAAGAGAGGGGAAGTGACACAGCAGCAGGTGAAGAAGCAGCAAAGCAACTGAAGGAGGATAATACGAAAATTGAAGAGTGAAATATGGCAAAAGTTTTTACGCACAGCAAAGTGGGAACAAGAGTGGCAAGCTTTAAGATATACAAAACCTGGAGGCCAACAAACAATAAAAGCTCTAAGATCCAGGAGTGGGGAAGAGGCGGAATCCTGGGAGGCAAAAGCGGAATTAATAAAAGAGGAAGCATTTCCAAAGCCTATCAAGGGGTTGGAGTGGAGGGCCCAAAGAGAGGGGGGAGAAATGCATCAAATGATAAGCGACGAGGATATACAAAAAGCGGTATGTGATCAGTCAGTACAGAGCACACCCGGTCTGAATAGATTGGAATTTAAGGCTATAAGGCTATTGTGGAAATGGGATTGAAAGAGAATAATAGCCATGGATAAACCGTCTTTAAAGTTGGGAATTCACCCGAGAGCTTGAGAGAAAGCACGAGGAGTGGTTATACCTAAACCGAATAAGCCAGATTATGGGGTCGCCAAGGCATACAGGGTGATAACGTTGTTACATTGTCTGGAAAAAGTGGTTGAGAAGGTGGCAGCAAACGTAATAGCAGACAAGTGGGAGCATAAGCAGTTGGTTCATGAGAGACAGTTTGAATGCAGAAAATGAAAGTCAGCAATTGATGCGGTTGGAAGGTTGATGAAGAGAGTAGAAGAAGCATGGGGAAGGGGGGATACCACAGCAGTGCTGTTGATAGATGTTAAGGGAGCCATTCCACATGTGGCGAAGGGGAACTTGATAAGAAAATGGAAGAAATGGGATTTAAAGCCAATCTGGTTAGGTGGGTGGAAAGCTTTATGAAAGAAAGAAAAGTGATTATGTCGATGGATGGCAAAGAAGAGGACAGTATGGATGTGGAGATGGGAGTTCCACAGGGGTCACCAGTGTTACTGGTTTTCTTCATTATATATCTTTCAGGATGTTGCGGCGAAGTGGATGAAAAACAACCAGAAATTAACAGCGAGGGTATATCTTTTGTCGATGATGTGGCATAGGTGGTGGAATGTGAACGAGTGGGGGAATTGACAGAACGACTGGAGAATTGCGCCACAGGAGGACAGAATTGGGTGAAGGAAAACTCCTGTCAGTTTTACATTGAAAAAACTGAAGCGATGTTGTTTACTCGAAGGAGGAGAAACAGAGAATCGAAGATGAGGGCTCGAGTAACAGTCAGTAATCACTAGGTTAAATATAACAAACAAGCGACAAGATGGTTTGGAGTATGGCTGGATAATATGCTTATTCTGAACGATCATATGAAAAGGACTTTGGCGAAAGCCTGAAAAGCACAGAATAGGGTGAGATCCTTGATGGTAAAGACAGAATTGAATCTGGAAGGTTGCTAAAGAATTCAAGTTGTGGCAGTTCAGGCAGTGGCGTTGTACTGAGCGGAACTGTGGTGGCGAGGACAAAAGAATGGGGAGCAGGAGGTGCAAAAGTTGTTAACCGAACAGAGCAGGAGGGTAACTGGATGCTTTTGAACGACACCTCAAGGAGCTCTGATGAATAATACAGGCCTTCGACCAGCAGCATCTCTTCTTAATAACTGGGCAAGATCATATAAGTTGAAACAGATGATGATGTCCGATGCAAAAGGCGGGGGAAAAATGTTAAACACAAAAAGAGGAAATGTTCTTCAAATGGTGGAGGGGATTGATGAGTTGATCCCAGAGGAGTTTCTCGAAAGGTGACAATATGAGAGAACAACATTACCAATCAGTTGAAAGAGTCTGATAGGCAAAGTGATTATGCAGGACGAGGAGAAGGCTTTGGAGGAGGCGAGAAGAGAATGAGAGGGCCTTGTTTTTTGGACTGATGGATCGAGAAGAGAGGATGAGTGGGTAGGGTGTGCAGTGGTATGGAATAAGGTGTAACGGCGAGGTCTTGGACTAGAGGTTAGGGTTGTTACGCTGGCACATTATGCAGCCGGGTAAGCGACAACCTTAAATAGACTGCTCGTGAGGATTATGATCCTTACCGAGAATCTTACCACATACTCATACACGTGCGATCACTCTGACCGTCTGCAACCGTATCCCTCCAAGTATAATCTATTCTCTTACTTAGCCGGACGCGGGCATACGTGCCCTTACACTATTCTCGGTCTTTCAGTCACCGGATATGTTTCGCTCACGGTTTTTCAATTTTACCCCTTTTTCAGACGCGTCGCAACACGCACACAACCTACAAATCTAAGCAATTGACCACTCAATGCCTCCCAAACGGACAAATAGACTTCCTCTACGCAGTGCCAATGAGCGTGGGAGCGCAGAGACGATTCGCGCGTCGATCGGTCGCGATACTCCGAGCCTCGCCAGTCGGATCACCCCTGGATCAGTGACTCCAAGAGTTCTAGCGGAGGCGGAAATCGATGAAGACTCCGATCGCGGGAACAGAATCATCGACGACGATGAGGACCCCCTTTCCGACGAAGACAGCGGTCATGACGACGACACTCCAGAACCTAACGAGTCTGCGCATGATAATGACGAGCCAACTGCACCATCCAGGATCAACCTGGAGGAGATGGTGGAGCGACAGCAAAAGATGATCGAATTCCTCTTCCAGCATAACACCGAACTACTAGCACGACGCGGATCATCAACCCCAGACGCGAAGGACAAGTTTAAGATGGCACAGCCGAAACGCTATTGCGGCAGTGCTCGAGAATTGGAAAACTACCTTGGCTCACTTCGATCGAACTTCCGGACCCATAAACACCTTTTTCACGACGACACGGACAAGGTTCAGTATGCTCTAGACCACCTTGGAAGCTGGGCCTACCACACCGATCGCGACATGCAAAAGACAACTATGATCGACCCAATTACCTGGGGCCAAGACCTACAGAAGAACAACTCGCCCTGCCTCAACAATCTTGACCTTTTCGTTGCGGAAATACAGAAGATGTACCGCGATAAGGACCGGAGACTCAACGTCGCTAGGAAATCATTCTACGACTTCCCGCAAGGCTACTACAACGCCAACGAGAACGTACGAGCATACGCCAATCGACTACGGCGGAATTGGAGAGAAGCAGAGTGGGATGAAGTGCAGTTCCAACCGATGCTGTACGATATGGTCTGGGCAGGCTTGAAGTCCGACCTACTACCAAAACTCAAACCGTTTACCAAAGAGAATGGGAAGTTCAATTCCATTGACGAACTTTTTGATCGAGCAGCTGATGTTGAAACTGAACCGGAAAAGGACGACAAACAGCAACAGAAGCCACTGGGCGAGTCGTCTCGTCCGGGCGGGAAAAAGCGCAATTTCCGGCCATCAATCTCAGAAACAAAGGACGTACCTAAGAACCCATCCAAGCCCAACAAGCCCAATAAGTCATCTGGCGGCGGCGGAAAAGATCTACCTCCGTCACCATGGGTAACCAGGGAGGTCTATGCATTGCGGAAGGCCAACGGGAAGTGCCTACGATGCGGCGGCGAAGGTCATAAAGCCTTCCAATGCCCAAAATACTCTAAACTGAACTACCAAGATAGTCTCACCCCCGGAGATGGCAAAGGCAAAGACACAGACGGCAAAGGCGGCAATCGGCAAATCAAGCGCCAACGATCCTTCGATACTCAGCAAGCAAAAAACTAGCATACCTCTCCCGGTATCTAGCGCAGCGGGGGAGGTTTGACGAGATGGAGCTGGGAATGGAGGAAGTGGGGGCACAGGCACTAATGGCGACTCTGGACGAAGTTCAACCTCATCAGATTTCACTAACATCAAGAGTCGTCTTGGAGAGCCCGAGGGCAACAATGTTAAGTCAATATCTATGTGGCACCGAAACACCGGATTCGGCACACATAATTCACGAAGTACAAATACGAGACAGAAATGGCAAGATGCAACGCATACGGGCTCTTATCGACTGCGGCGCAACCAGCATCTTTATGGCACCGAGACTTCTCAAGCGACTCGGGATATCACATGAGGCGGCACACATCACCACCCTCAGCCTAGATGGAGAAGTGATGCATCATGCGAAGGACAGCCGGAAGATACGGATCACAATCCAGTATTTGGACTATCTCGCACCGGTTCATCAATCAGACGTGCTAGTCGTACCAATGCGCGCGTACGATCTAGTACTTGGCTTACCGTGGTTTCACAAAAGAAATCCTGACATCGACTGGGCTCACTGTCGATTGACTACCCTACGATCACCGAGTGTGAGTGGAGTAGAGGAAATGACACCGATGACTACGGCAGTGGCATTGAAGGTCTCAGAAGCCAAAAATGACAACCTCCTGGGGCGCGGTCCGAGTATACAGACACTCGGAGCAACCGCATTCGACGACCTTCTAGCTACCGACGAGGTCGTCGCAGCATTTGCCCTACGGATCGGGGAATGCACAGGACTGCTGGGAGCGGCTTTGGAAGACATCACCTTGGATTCACCAGGTAATAAGACCCAAGCGCTGGACACGACGAGCAGGGAGCAGCGGCGGAAGTTGCGGCAGAAGAGCCCCTCCGAGGAGATGCTTGAATGACTGCTACCAGCTCGCCGAGACCCGAAGGGAGTGACTGGACGGCGGGGCTTGGCTCCTTTGTGGGCAAACCGTTAACGACAAGGCCTCCTGGATTACTCCTTTCTTCTCCTTCACTTCCTTGCTCTGGAATACTCAAGCTAACGCAGATCAGATGCAGCAGACAGGAGAGTACAGACAGACGACGGGAACTTCATCCCAGCAAGGTACTCAGAATTCGTGGATGTCTTTAGCAAGACAAAGGCTGAAACACTGGCACCGCACCGCCCAATTGACCATGCAATTGACCTGGAGCCAGGGTTCAAGATACCATACGGACAGATCTACAACCTCTCGGAAGTCGAACTCCGAACTCTGAAGGCATACATAGAGACGAACCTATCAAACGGTTTCATCCAGCGGTCATCATCATCGGCAGCAGCACCGATATTATTTGCGAAGAAACAAGACGGCGGCCTACAGCTATGCGTGGACTACCAGGCGCTCAATTCGGTGACAGTCAAGAACCGGTACCCCCTCCCCCATATCTCGGAGATGCTCGACCGAATGCGCGGAGCCCGGATATTCACCAAGCTGGACCTCCGGAACGCCTATCACCTTATCCGAATCAAAGAAGGCGACAAATATAAGACCGCATTCCAGGCACGCTACGGCCAGTTCAAATACCGAGTCATGCCTTTCGGATTAACGAACGTGCCAGCCACATTCCAGGCCTACATTGACAACTGCCTACGACCTTACATTGACGACTTTGCCGTATGCTACCTAGACGACATACTGATCTACTCGACCAACGAGAAGGAGCATGAGGATCACGTAAAAAAGGTACTAGAACGACTACGCCAATTCGGCCTCTATTGCAAAGCCGAAAAGTGCCAGTTCGGAGCCTCGGAGATCGGCTTCCTCGGATTTATCATCAGCTCTGACGGGATCGGCATGGAATCAGACCGCATATCAACCATCGAAGACTGGCCTACGCCCAAGTCAATCCGAGACGTTCAAGTGCTTCTAGGCTTCACAAACTTCTACCGACGATTCATCCGCAAATACGCCAAAGTAACGGCACCAATTTCCGACTTACTAAAGAAATCGACAAGCAAATGGGAATGGACCCGAAAGGCAGAGCTCGCATTCCGGAAGCTCAAGAAGGCATTTACCGAAGCACCGATCCACCAGCATTTCGACCCGGCAAAGCCTATCATCCTCCAGACGGACGCAAGTAGCTTCGCAATCGCCGGTATTCTCAACCAGTACGACGGTTTCGGCATCCTCAGACCGGTCAACTTCTACTCGCGAAAATGCTCCCCTGCCGAACAGAACTATGACACGTACGATCGGGAGCTATTGGCCATCGTGGAGACCTTGAGGCAATGGCGACACTATCTCGAGGGAGCCAATCATAAGATCCTGATACAGTGCGACCACAAGAATCTCGAGTATTTTCAAACGTCAAAAGTGCTTTCCCGGACACAAGCGAGATGGGCTGAGATCCTTTCATCATACGACTTCGTTATTCAACACTTGGAAGGAAAAAAGAACCCTGCAGACGGACCATCAAGACGACCTGATTACGAAGAAGGCTACGAAAGACCTACTGCACGACTCTTGGCAACCCTGGCGGTCACCACCGTTGAGCCATTCAGTGATCTCCTACCAGCGATTAAGGCAGCCCAGAATACCGATCCACTAGTGACTGACATGAAGAATAAAATTGGTGGGCAAGACGGATCCAAGAATAAGGACACAGACATGAAGTGGAAAGTCAGCGCAGGAGCTCTCACCTTTGAGGGGAGAATATACGTGCCAGAAGCACTCCGCAACCAAGTGATAAGTCTTTTCCACCAGAACCCTGAATCTGGTCACTTTGGAGCTCATAGAACTGCTGAACTCGTATCTAGAGACTTTTATTGGCTAGGACTACACACCACGGTACGGAAGTACGTCGCTGGTTGTGAAGTATGCCACCGGATCAAAGTACCGCGCCACGCACGATATGGAGCTAATATGCCGCTGCCACCACTGTACCACCCCTGGGACGGAGTTACTATGGACTTCGTCACCGATCTACCGGAATCAACCAAGTCGGGATACACCGGGATTTTGGTCATAGTCGATCGATTGACTAAGATGGCAATCTACCTGCCCTGCTGAAAGGATATCGACTCACCGGAATTGGCACGTATGTTTTTCGAGCACGTGATCTGCAAGCACGGCGTACCAAACAATATCGTCACCGACTGCGGAACGCAGTTCACCAGCCGATTCTGGACTCGAGTCTGCTCCCACATGAGCATTGACCACCGTATCCTCAGGACGATCATGGGATTTGTTTCTTGTTTGTTTGTTTGTTTGCCTTTCTCTTTGTATGCGGATATGCAGCCCAGGAGGTCTGTGGCTAGAGAGGGGATAATGTAACGGCGAGGTCTTAGACTAGAGGTTAGGGTTGTTACACTGGCACGTCATGCGGCCGGGTAAGCGACAACCTTAAATAGACTGCTCGTGAGGATTATGATCCTTACCGAGAATCTTACCACATACTCATGCACGTGCGATCACTCTGACAGTCTGCAATCGTATCCCTACATTTATAATCTATTCTCTTACTTAGCCGGACGCGGGCATACGTGCCCTTACATAAGGAAGGCAGGTGGAACAAGAGGAGGGTACACCTAGGCCGACCAAAAGAAGCATTTGATGTTGAAATATATGCGGTTTCGGAAGCGATCACAATTGCAGAAGAAATTTGCAGTAAGAAAGAAGTATGGAGATTGACGGTTTTTACGGACTCCCAACCAACTTTACAAGAATCCAGTCAGAAGAACCAGGAACAGGACAGGTGCTAACATTACAAAAGATGAAATGGGAAAACGAGTTGATCCGGAAAAATATCGGAGTAGAGTACCAGTGGGTACCTGCTCATAGGGGTATAGAAGACAATGAACAAGCGGACCTACAGACAGTAAAAGCGGCGTATAAGCATCAAGAACAGTTTACCAAGACTCCAAATCCGTTACCTGAGTTAGATTTTGTTTCTTTCGCTCGCATTTCTTGACGGTTATCGGAAAAGACGTGGGAAGAAAGCAAAGAAGAAATTATAAAGATTGGAAAGAAGTCTAAGCATAGTTACCAGTATGATTTAGTGACAAGGGGAGGTAACAAAGTGGTAATGGAATCCAAGAAGTCAATTGCAGCGAGGTTTTACCATTTTAAGACAGAACATGTTCTTATGGCGCAATACCTACAACGAATCGCAAAAAGAAGAGATATGAAGTGCTGGTGGTGTGGGCATGAATATCAAACAAGAGACCACTTGTTTCAGTGGTGCAAAAGGTGGAAACGAGAACAAAAAAGGCTTTGGACTGATAGGCAAGAGGGGGAAGATGGGTATGAGGGTATTGAGAAGGTGATGAAAAAGCTAATGGTTGGATTGCCAATATCTCTTGTTTTTGCAGAAGGAAAATGTTCACGGGCGTCAGCAGAATTAGCAGAGTGGCAGAGGAGGCGGAAAACTCAGATCACAAGGAGTCGAGTGATGGGGGGGTGTAAAAGTTAATGTTGTTGTTTTTTGGCGGTTTCTTTTATTTTGGGGAAGAAGGACCTGCAACTTTGCTTGTGTTTCTTTATGTTACGGAAGAAGCAGGGAGGAAATATTTATGGGATATCCCATGGCTGCTAGCGGCCGAATGCAATATGATTACAAACAAACAAACAGATTTTGGCCTATAGGTTTTGAGACTCTCAGCCTCAAACTCTACCTGAGATGGCTAGATGTGCGCGGTAACGAACGAACGCACACACCCATCTCCTTCCTGTTCACATAACACAAGCTTCAATCTTCCATAGTGCTATGCACAAAATTAAGACGCGACCATATTGATGACACTCCCGAGATATCTCAAGATTGTTGCATATCCGGGTGGCAAAAGGTTGCAAAAGACTGCCACTCTATTGTACAATATATCTAGTATCTTTTCTTACTCTTACTATACACATTGTATCATAGAATACACGCATACAGCTCTCTCTTTTATATCGTAACAGGCTATGAGCCGGTGGCAGCTTACTATCCGTTGTTTTGTTACTCGTTTTCCGGGGGTGGTACAGGTTTCTAGGCTATCTTGCACCCCGTCGGCTCCATATGGATCCTTCGTCTGTAGCTTTTTTGTTAGCATAACTATTTTAAAGTTTCTCTTGCTGCTGCTTTTGATTTTTATAGAGCGCAGAAAGAGGGGGAAGTGTTGCATATCCGGGCAGCAAGAGGTAGTAATTTCAATAGAGCAATAGCGTAATAATTACATACCCTCAAGAACGGTAGGGCAAATTCGTAGTTTAATAATACAATCATTTAGAGCTCATCGAGTAGAAAATTTAACGCCAAGCAAACGTCTCAATTAAACACATCCAGGAAGTTCACATGGGTGGATAATAGAGTTTAAATAAACCCCTAATGATATACTATTCACCACCAATATCAACAGAATGAAATGTGGCCCGGTTGAGGCATTTATTAGGCTTGAAGTGATATCGTCGACCAGTTCAAGATTTTTACGTTTCACAGATTTAAATAACGTTGAGATACCCCCAGCAACCCATAATCTGTCTAAGGAAACTCCAATCTCAACCCTGATGGTCGGCCTCCGTTCGGAAATTAATCAACCTCAGAGTTTGCGCCTTGGTAGAACATGTGTGTAGAACTCATCCGCGGGGAATGGGGTGCAGTGTTCATATTCTGCCAGGAAGGCACCCCAAACACACTCGGCGGTAGAAACGGATGCATCCTCGGCGGTGGTGGTCTCGGCGGCGAATCTATCGCCTCTAGCCACCTCTCCACCAACCAGTGCTCCGTCCTTAGCTTCTCCACCGATATGTGCTCCTCCTTTGCGGGCAGGATATCATCCAAATACACATTCCCCAACACCCTCTGTCTCTCATCATACCGAATCCGAGCATCAGCTAGAAACGACCGCCGATCTTTGGGTGGTGCATACGCCTGCTTGATTAACCGTGACGGTATCCTACCTCTCAGGTCCAACGGCCGGCTTTTCGAGGTTGATTCTTGCTTCCACTCCGGAACCGGTGGCTTCATCGTCTCTTGCAGCCGCCGTCTACACACCTCCCACACCGCGCCTAAGGCGTGCGCACCCCCCGTGAGCTTTGCAGTAGCGATCTGGACGAATACATCCGCCAGCTCCACGTCTTCCGTAGGCCAGATCTTAAAGAAGCGCAGGACGGTGTTAGTGTCGGTTTCGGAGAGGTCCTGGAGGATGGCTGTGATCTCGTCTTCTGAAGCGGGACTGGAACAATTAGCGCTTTGCTCGCTGGGGATGTGGCGGGGTGATTCTACCCGCCGTTTATTGCGACCTGCGCGAGCATGTCACAAGCTGCTTCAACACGGGTGCCAGAGGACGTCCAGATTGAGCAGAAGGTGATGATTTTGTCGAGTGTAATGGGGGACCGCGAAAGTAGGGCTTGAGAGATGTCCGAAAAGTTGAAGGGCGGTACGTTGACTGGTGAATTCTGAAGGGCGTGCTGCATTGTTACTGTGATTTGAGGGGGGTGTTGCTGTGATTGACGCACGTGGAAGAGGTCGTAGCGTGTCCCGTTAATGGGCGGATAGTGATGAGTTTGTTGCATTGCTGTTGTGGTTGAAGGGAGTCGAGATCTTCACCTTAGATGTTTTTATGTGTCTTTGGAGGGTCCAGCCGAGATGTTGACGTTTTGCTGTTGCATGAGATATGCAGAACCCTTTCTATGACCTGTGGTTGTGCATCCGTTAGATACTTATTCTATATGTACATAGCACCGTAAATCTCCGGCACCTTAAGGCGAATTGTGCCACACTATGTCCTCTTGTTTACTTTCAGGCGTTAGTAAACAGGATTCATACGCTATCACCCGAAATACCTTTCTAGGGTTAGGGTTGGTAGCATTCAGCTCTTAAGGAAAGAGCTCGGTACTTATCAAAAGTGTAGACTCCAAAATGTTCAAAATATGCTTACGAACCCCGAGATTCTAAATGTCCCAGCAGTGGTCCTACTCATGTCTATTTAGTGTGAACTACGGGATGATAACGGGGCGGGATTTTCGATGCGAAATCCCGGGCGGTATTCGACGGGTTTTTTGCCAAGCCGTGTTTCTTATCAGAGCTCCATATCCACTGGCTCAAATCAAGATCAGAGTACACGGTCTAAGAGAGCTTCTTCTTAGCTTCAGTTCAAGCTCTTATTAACCTTAATCACCCAGGAATTGACGGATATAGCGAGGGGTACTATAATGGGTTTTCGAGAATGACCCCCTAGCGGACCTCCCTCCTAGTTCACAGCCAGTCCCAGTACGTGGCCACCGACAACGCGGAAGCCATCTACGTATAGTAGAGCTACTCTGTGCCGAAAGGTGTCCAATTTGGCAGAGAATTGGTGGGCTATGGGGGTGGGTGGGAGGATGAGGAGAAACGATACTCCCCCAATAGCTTCACCGGCTCTACTCTGAATCAGGCGCCTTTTGACACAGAGTGTCTGTTATATATATATGGATTTCGCGTAGTCGTTGGACAGGTATTGGGACTGGCTGTGGACCAGCAGAGGGGTTCACTAGGTGGGGGTGGACACTGGAGGACACACCCTCCCCATCGATCAACAATCAGTGCCAGCACCAGGCCAACGATGGCTCGGAATCCATCTACATCTAGTAGAGCTACTCTTTGCCAAGGGATGTTCAATTTGGCCGAGAATTGGTGGAGCTATGGGGGGGTGGTATATTGTCCTCCTCCTCCCCTACCAGCCACCCCTATAGGTTTGTCAATCTTGGCCAAATCGGATATACTTTGGCACAGAGTAGGTCTACTATATGTAGATAGATTCCGCGTTATCGTTGGCCTGTTTCTGGCACTAGTTGTGGATCGACGGGAGAGGGTGTGTCCTCCACCCCCTCCCACTTAGCGGTCCCCCCTGCTAGTCCACAACAAGTGCCTGTACTAGGCTAACAATAACGTGGAATTCATTCACATATAGTAGACCTACTCTTTTCTAAATGGTGTGGAATTTGACCATGAACTGGCGGACTGATGGGGGTAGCTTCCTCCTCCTCCTTGGTGCTTGCACCCGATGACACGCGCAGTACCACACCCATCCTGAAGCGACACATGAACGGATAGACTTGAGCAATGCACGCATACAACTTCTACTTCCTGGGACTAATATAATCAAATGGGCCTCCACGATGATGGCAAAAAAATTGCTGGCTTAATTTGACCGGTCGGGGTATTCCACTGCGATAACATCATAAGAAACCCTGCATCTTTGGATCTTAGAGGAGACAGCAAAGGAAAGCTACCCATGATGCTTCGGTATGCACACCGGTTGTGACAGATCTTGTTGGGCGTTAAAACTGGGGCTGCAGTGGTGATTGCGAGTGGACAGTGTAAAGTAAAGGGTGGGCTTATTTCCTTTGTGTATTTTACACTCATTTGAGGGGAGGCAAATGGGTTTAGAAGCCATGGTATTTAAAGCGAAGATACTCGTTGTCCGCTGTGCCCTCTGTTGCGTAGCGGTAGTGGGAGGTGAAGCCACGACTTGAACTCGAAGGGTTCTCCTTAGGGTTGTGGCAGGGAAAGGAAGGGAATAATCAGTACATACCTTTTCCGAGTCTTTTCCATAATTGGCGATGTAGTGTAATGAAGTCAGTGCTGCTTCGCAGTGCACTGCGCCTCGGAACTTGTACTCAGGATCTGAGATGATGTTGGGTATTGCCGTGTCCCCATAATCTTCGAGAAAACCTTCGATTATACGGGTAGATTCTGCTGACTCCAGATACAGGTTCTAAACAACCTCCTTCCAAAGCTTCGACTCTGAGATGCTGAAAGATAAGAGGGGACGTACATCTCAACGTTGAGAACCTTCGACTCGAGAGAGTTCGTGAATATATAGTAAACATAGTGAATTGGGGCTGAGGCGAGGCGTAGCCAATACACAAATTGCATGAGAATCTCCTACCGGGCGGTCGATTGCTGATTTATGTCTTGATCCCAGTGTTCCCAAGCGGTCAGATCGATCAGATATGACCCTCGACCGGGCCGGTCTACGCCAAGGGCGGCTTTTGGAATCCAGATCTGACCGGTCTATGCCAAGGGAGGCTTCTTGGAAACTCGATCTGACCGGTCTACAGATATCCACAGATATTCGAGTCGAACCGGCCCAAGACATTCTCTCTATATATACTGACCAAGATTCTTCACGTACCGGTAGGTATCCATAAATACCACCCAGATCATGGTAAGCGCCAGGTATCTATAGATATCCGTAGATATCCATAGATACCCACAGATACCTGAAGATAACGGCAGAAATCTTGCCAAGGTAGATGTCTGCAGATACCTACAGATGCCTAAGCAGTCGCAAAACTAGACCAGGCCGGTCTATGCCAAGGACGGCTTTCCTAAAGGTTGCCAAGCCTGACCGGTCTATGGATCTGCAGATGATCGGGCGGCCGATCTGACCGCTTGGGAACACTGCTTGATCCTTTCCAGCCTCCACGAACTCCGACGGTTCCATGCCATCCTCGCCCACCATGTCCTTATCATGTCATCGTTCGTCTCTTCCCCTTCATCGCCACCCTGACCGGAACCCGCTGACAGCGTCAAGTCTGTATCCTCATCCTCCATTGCGTAGTCATCGGTAGGAAGTAAAGAAGGAGCCAGATATACCATGATCAGCCACTTGAATAGCTGAGACTTCCAAGCGAGGTACATTATCAATCGCAGTCGGGCGGCAACATTGTCTAGGGGCTCGCATAATTCATCTTCAGTAGGTAGTTTTGCTTCCAACTATCGGCCTTGGTTGATTTACGCTCAGAGCTGGCGAAAGACTGAGCGCGATGGGAGAACTTCGCATGATAGCTCTGTAACACTCCAACGTGAAAATTGAGGTCGTTGAGAACTTGGAAGATAAATTTGAAGTAATCCTGAAGAACCGATTTGCCTGTGACGTTGCCTGTGTTGGTAGTCACTCCCTTGAGCACGTTCGACAATCCTGGATAGGTCGCAAGGTCAATATAGTTATAGGTCTTCGGAGGCATCAGTGATGGCGGTAGTTTCGTCTTCGTTGAATATCGTCGTTATATTGTCAAGGGAACGATCACCCAGGTCACTGAGCTTGACTACCTGAAACAATTGTAGATGCTTTCTTGGCATCTTCTTGCTTCTCAACCGACACTCAATCTTTCGAATACCACTAAAAACCACATATTGCCCAAGGTTTACACAGGCCATCTGAGGAGACAATTTGCTAGTGTCTTTTGAAGCTGGGTCGTGTAGTCACGATGAGGTCACCTGTGCATGGCTGGTGCAACAATACTTTCATAACCCGTTCGCTGTTTTCAAATGTGCTCGGTCGCTGCAACCCCAAATGAAAAGAAGTCCACCTCAACTGTAAATCTTTTTTAATAAAGCGATTAAGAGAGTAGTCAAAAAGATAGCGATGTTTCAAGGACTCTTTAAAGAGAGTGGGCTGGTTGTAGCCTGAGAGGGGTTTCTAGAATACCTAAAGTTCACTTCATCAAGCGCTGGAGGCGGGAAGCAGTTATATGCAAATTGCAGAGACGAGACGATATGGCGATGTTTTCTTGGACGCGAGAACTATGGTAAAGTGCAGGAAACTCGGTCTAGATAATTTCTCAAGTAATGCAAGTCTCTTCTTGAGGCCTGTAGACACTCGGCAGACTTGTCGTAGCTGGTACGCAGATTTCAGGCTAAGAATTCAACACCAATTTCCAATCCGCTCCAAAACCCTGGAAATCACGTGAACCGGGAACTTCTCGGCGACATGAGTAGTGACGAATAAAATCTTCCCGCCACTAACCGCATCATGTGTATCTAATCAGATCAGATCTTCGCCGCCTCTCTTCAGCACCATCTACCCCGCCGATGCTTGCACCAACCTTATGATCCTCTCACGGTTCCCTCCTCTTCGCATAGCCTACCATCCGGTCCTCAGGTGTCGCTTCTTCCACCCAACGCCGGCCATCTCCCTAAACTACAACCACGGCCCGGCAGTACCATGGGGCGAAGAAGAGCTCAAGTTTCTCACCGCGATAGTCACCACGTCTGCCGCCACTGGTGTGTAATTCCAGTCGGGAAGAGGGGACAACGTTGACAACGGGTAGGAACCTTCTACATCCGCCAATTTGAGACCCGCTTCCCGGGAAAACGTACCGACACCGCGATCAGGAACCAAATACTACGGATGAAAAAGAAGGGGGTTGTACCCGGGCAGGTGAGGGATAAGGAGGATAAACCGTGGACCGACGAGGAGGTAGAGGAGCTTACGAAGATGGCTACGAGCACGGCTGGTATGTGCCCTGTGTGGGGAACATAGCAGGACTGAGAGTATAGTCTAGAATATCGGGAGTTGTTCCATGCGATGTTCCCCGGCCAGAGAACCGACAACGCGATTTGGCAGAAGGTTGTGGCGCTAAGGGAAGAGGGACATCCAGTTGCGCTACGCACAACGCTGGCATGGACGAAGATGGAACTCGAGGAGCTACTGCGCGTAATCTCCGAGAGTTTGTCCCCCCCTCTCCCCGGGGATCCGCTAATGCGGATTAGGCAAAACTGTCGACGCAAAAGACAAGGGCTCGTACATCATCGAAGAGTTCATGTTGAAATTCCCAAACCACTCTCCAGAGGCGGTCCGCTTGGCTTTGGATGAATTTAGTAACACTGGCCGTACACGGACGAAGACACTGGGCGGGAACACGCCCTGGACTGAGGAAGAGTATCAACGGTTCAAGAACCATAAGACGGGGTATTTTCGTATGTTTCTCGCTGTGACCGCCGAGGAGGAAGGGCTAATGGGAACAGAGGCTCCCGATGAGGTATTAATGAGAGCATTTCCAAATCATGCGGATAATGTTAAGTCGATACGGCAGCGGCTTAGGTCGTGGAGGGCGAAGGATAGGGCCGAGAAGATGGTAGTGGCGGAGAGGAAGGTCGAGGAGGTGGGGAAGAAGAAAAGAGGAAGGCCGAGATCAAAGCCGATGCCAAATACGGAGCCGAGTAGGTAGGAACTAGCTGGTGCGAGTGTTTAGCGGAGGATATTGGAGGCGCTTTGATGCTTATGAGGAAGTGCAACCCTCCCCCGGTTAGACCAGGTCCCAGGGTAAAGGTGAATGTGAATGTGAATGTGTTCTACACAATTCATCGTCATCATATCCGTCTATTTATATCCATTTCAGGCTTTTCTCCAGGTACCTATTGTAATCTAGTCTACTTCCATTGTAAATCAGAACCAGAGGGTGAAAAAATTCCCCGTTTATGCCTATTTCATGTATAGCATACACTGTAATCGAAGCAAAACTCACAGACTGAATTGGACTTGAATTGGTGGAGGTAGTCGAGCAGAAGACCACCAATACGCTTTTTGCTCCGGCCTCGGAGATTGTATAAACTCAGCAGGAGATGAAGAGATACACCACTGGCTAGAGATGGTGACACTGGGCTAAGAACTGGCTGGAGAAGGCAGAGATAGACTCGCCGGTATGGTAGGATAATCCATTTCTTACCACCACTGGCAGGAAATGCACTTGGAAGCATGGCCAGCACATTTGGAAACAAAGAAAGTGAACTTGGGAAGTACAACTGGGGATGGGGATCTCGTGTCTCCTGATTCATGGCTGGTTTAGAGCTAGCTAGGACAGTCTCTCTTGACCACCTCAAATTCTACTTAAGACGGCGAAGCCGCGCAACGATCAAGCATCTTCGTCTATTCTCTAACTCGCTCACAACCAGCACCTTGACACTCTTCATCGCCGTCCCTCGCCATCGCATCTACTCCCGCTGTTTGACAATCTCTCCCCTGCGAGTTCTACTACCCCCGTCCACTATTACACCTAGTCCCCTCCTTCCGCTGCTTCCGCTGCTCCCGCATGTGCTAATATGCCTCGCGAAAGTAACAGCAGCCCGCCTCCGACGCCTCCAGACGCATTACCACCAACGCGCACAGAAATCTACTCGTCCAAGCTGTCGCTTAAACAACAACTGCAAGTTAAGCATCCAAGACCCTATAAACGGCCTTACCGATCGAATGACAATGAGTACCCTGCCGTATGTGAGAGATTTCTGATGTACTAGGGCGGTTGCTCACCTGTTGGTGGAAGGGTCCCCTGTAGATCATATCATATGCTGCATGCTGGAGAAGAAACGTGATAGTATCCCTTTCATTTGCTCAAAGACACGCAAGCAATCCAAATCGCTCCATCATGATAGGGTGAAATCTTGTCTGTAGGTTTTGATACTACTATATACACAGTCGTTCGATCCCAAGTACGAGTCATGAATTATCACGAAGCGCGAGTGAGTGATAATAATTATAGGTCTCTGGTCTATAGTTTATTCCGTTTTACGGCCCAATAATGGATTCAATAGACTTTAAACAGCCGTCATAGTGTCCCGTATGAGCTATATAGCTATATCATTGCAACTCTAGTTTACGCAGGAATCACAAGGAATGGTTCGGATTGTGGCATGAGAATCAATGATTGTACTTTATGGCAACTACTGTTGTTTCCCTGACGCTGTATAGCCTGAGCGTGATACATAAATCATCGCGCGATATAAAGATGAGGCACTTCCCAATCGTTCGAATACGGACACGTACATCATAATCGTCCAGCATATCGCCAGGCTGCTGCGCGCGTATGCTCTTTCCTTGGTAACTGCACCCTGATTACACAGCATGAACAATCCAAACGTACTCTATTTTGTGGCATCCCCTTTAACCAAGTGTTAAGCAGGGTGTTGGCATTGAGGGACCGGAAGTCTTTAACCACTCGTACCCATTAGGAGTCGTGGGGTCTATAACCACATTCAAAACATCTCACACTTTGCAATCACATAATACATCCGGTACATACCGCAACTAGCTTTTGCTCAGCTGCAGTCCAGTTTGGGACAAGTCACCTTTGCTCTTCAACGATCAGTACAGTAGTTGACTTCGGTTTTGTTCAGGCTTCGGAATTTATATAAGATAAGTTACTCCTTCCGATCGGGCCAGATGGAATTCCGAATATTCCTTCCAAGGCCCCGAACAGCTTTAGGATGTCGACAAAAACTCTCGGAGCTCGTACTAGAATTATACTCTAGATGCATCTTTTGAAACCTTTGTTCGATATTATCCTTCATCCCGATCGATGTCCGCCGCGGCAGATGTATAGAAATATCCAGCTATCCACCACTCATACTGCGGTCTCCGTGGGGGCTTCTTGTCGTGTAGTACATTTTGCCTGTCTTAGCAATACTGCAGCGTAGACTTAGCCGAGGTAGTGCCGGAAGTTGGCTGGGTTAAAGTGTTAGCAGAAGTGACGAGATAGCCGCCAAATTACACGATAAGATAGTAGGACCTGTAACTGAGACCGTTCATAAGCTTTCTAATCTGGGTAGGAGCTTACTAGTTGAATAAATGCATGATTCTTGTCAATTGGAAGCGATTGGCAGTAGAGTAATGGCCGAAGCTATAGAAAACGGCTGGCGTTTACGAGGTCAATAAGTCCTCCACCAAACCCCCGGCAAATGTTACCTTAATTATGCGTAGCAAGCGTGTCGAAGCCAAAGGCTGATTTGAGTGTTTCAGATGGATAGTCGTGGTCGATATAATGGTGATATTATAAAGGAGACTAGCGTGCAGTTAAGTAGGCTATAGTAGTGTCAGTAATCTTCCTTGTATCGGCACAGGTGAAAAGGTGAGATTGCGTGGTTCAATTGTGAATAAAGTGGTGGTGTTTGTCAAACTTCTCAAGTGAGAAGCTAGCCTAGATTAGTCTAGCTTCGGCCGCAACCCCCTCATACATTGTCACACCCAGAGTTCCATTTCACGAACTTTAATTTCTTATACATCTCATAATCAGCACCCTGATACAATTACTTCTTACACATCTACCCCGCTCCTCTGCTCAAAATATCTCTAACGCTGTTTCTTTTCTCCGAGTCTCTCGGCTGCAGCATGTAGTAAGTACTCTCTTGCTGCGATTGCTGGCAGAATCCTTCTGTCTAATTAAACGCTGCTAAGAATATGTGTTATTTAAACTTCTACCATTACCGATGCAGAATTTATAGTACGTCATCAGAGAGTCATCATTCATGATGCGTGGGGGGACGTTCGAATAGGTTAAATGTGTACCAATCAGATTCATTCCAAGCCACGCATATCTGCAGATGTACTTTAGACTTCTTGTGGCCCCTCTTCCAAAGTCCGCACGGCCAGCATCTCCTTATCGATCATACCGTCTCTCCACCTTCTCCCCTCCTAATCATCTTTACTTGTAACAATGCCCCCACAACCCGAACAAAAACACTCTTTCGGCTGCCGCTGAAACCTTCCCCACCGAAAGTCTTGTCGTACAGCACTTTAGCTGGATGGTATGGCCGCAGCAGCCTGAGTGTAACGACGGCACGAGTCCAGTTAAACTTTCCCATTAGGTGATAAAGAAAGCGCACTCGATCGACATCGTGACCCAGGCTGTATCTAGTGTAGGGATAAGTTAGCTAGATAAGCGCCGTAACCGCGAGAAGGCGCGGAAGATCATGTATGAGGCAGTAATACTAAATTTGCAAACCAAGGAGGAGGTTAAGGCGCATAGAGATAGGATTTTTGAATCATCTATACGAGCCTAGATGTACAGGTTAGGAGAAGGGAGGGGAGGGAGGCGGGAGAAGGAGGGAATGGCAAGGATGATAATAGGCCTGTGGTCGATGCCCGGACAATGGACATGGATGTGAAAGATGTTTCGCAACAGACGGTGGCAGAAGCGGAAATTACGACTGATAGTGTTGCAGAGGCGGCGGAGGATCTTTCGCAGCGGAAGGCGGCAGGAGAAGAAAACACAGCTGGTAGTGTTGCAGAGCAGGTGGTGGATGTACAGGTGGAGGGTGAAGAAACCAGGACAAGGGCGGGGACGAGGAAGAGGCCAATGTAAGGGCAGAAGAGGCGCAGCGGGGAGGAAGGGTATGTGGGATGAGTGGTGGATGGAGGATCAATTGCGGGAGATGGCGGCAGAAAATGTAGCTAGTAGTGTGGCTGAGGAAGAGGTGGCGGAGGTCTTTCGCTACGGACAGCAGCAGGAGCAGAAATTATGACTAGTAGTGTTGCAGAGGGGGTGGTGGAGGTCGAGGAGGTGGAGGAGGACAAAGAGGTCAGGATGAGAACGGAGAAGGAGGAAGAGGCTACGATTATGGCTGAACAGGCAGAGGATTGGCGACTTGAGGCAGAGTGGTGGATCCGGAGGTCTGCCCTGAAGGATGAGGTAGCTGCTCAAAAAAGAGAAGGAAGAGTCCGACTAGCTAGAGTCGGGGTTGATTCTTGTTGGGAAGATATCGCAAGGTCACCGAGTGACAGATACAGTGTGGGATGCTGGGAGACGTTTAATGGCAATTCGCCTGGTCGTGTACTCAGGAAGATCATGCAGAATCAACACACGTACCCAGCAATTCTTTGACTCCACATACGTGTCGATATTTGGCGGACTAGTTTTGGCCTGAATACTTCGTTTAGAAGTTTGGGGGTTTCGGTCTACGAGATGTGAACCAAGTTTTTCGGTCGTCGCGCGACTAATTGCCCATTGAACTCTAGTGATATAGTCACCACAACATAGATTATTGTTCTACCGTAGCTGTCTAAGCTTCTTAAATACACAAGATTTTGTGCTACGATACCGTACTTAATCTAGCTCTGCTCTCGTGCCCAGAGGTTCGTCGGTCGGCTAGCTCGGCTCTAAACGACTGAGCTTGCGAAGGAGACAGATGCTGGTTTGCGAGCGCAATCTAGCTCCTGGAGGGAGGCAAGCGAAAGCTTTTTTCAACATCAACGGGGAGAGGACTCTCCACTGCTTCCGTCAACCCTCCCATTCTTATCCTCGTCCCTTCGCTTTCTACCACAGAAACCTTTGCAATTCCACGATATCATGAACACCACAAACAGCGGCGCTACGCTACAATCTCCAAAACTGCAATCTCTTCCCTTTCCATTCTCAGCTACCATCACCATCTTTAAATTCCATTACTCGTCCTCAACAGAGACGTTATCCCCGTGACATTTTTAGCACTTTGCCGCAGCCTTAAGCACCGAAATTTTCGTGCGAGCAGCAGAACGTTCTAGGTCAGGGGGGAATGTACACACCTGCGTGGGGACCAAGCGTTGTGGTTATGCTACTCAGCCAACTGCGGTGGAAGGGCTACAGACGGATAACTCGGAAGCGGAAACCGTAGAACCATAATCGTCGATTTGCCGACAAGGAGTTAGCTGCAGAATGATGCAGGAACCGGCTCAGTCCGACCAGACTTGGTAAATGGCGTCCGTTTTGACGAATATATCAAGGCTGGGAGAGTTCTCGCGATTAATCTTTTGGATGTGGCGTAAGCTGTCTTTGACGATAGTGGTACTTGTTCTTGTCTGAGTTTATCTCTTTTTGAGGGTTGGCAACGACGTGAGAATGGGGTGAAGGACAGGCTTGTGGCGAAGGGTGTTGGATCATGGATTATCACCCGGTATATGCGTTGCTATCGGTGTTGCATATATGGACCGCCTCCCTGGCGTACGGCTTATGGGCTTCAGCTGGGCTGATGGGGATCATAATCTCCCGATAATGATGGTCGTTCTAGACTCAGCTGGAGATGCCAGCTGAGTGCGCATGCATGCGTACAAGACATACTCTAAATGCCGTATATAAGAGCATATAAGCTCCCACGTAGATAGACTCTATTAAGAAACTAAGCTTCTCTATCTCACTAATGTAACAGTCGGTGTTGAAATATAGGGAGAACTACGTGCGTGTATAGACTTAGATACAGAGAGAAGAGAAAAGGAGAAAGACGCGAGTTATATATGAGAGATGTGTGCCCCTTACTACCAGCCCCACTAGCTAGCGGTCAGCTCTATATATACATGCAACAGTCGGCGTTGAAATAGTAAATGCTAGAGAAGCTTAATTGACTATCTAAGAGGGCCACAAGGCCCATATATATACGAATAGTTCAAGTACGAATGCGTACGTACTCATCTATTTATAGATACGGCTAAATATCATCAACCCGTATCAGTGCCAACAGTAATCTCCTATACGAGGTATAAAGGCTGAGATCTATTTATGCAATAGTCAGTGTTACGATAGTAGTGATAGAGAAGCTTAATTATTCCTAAAGAAGAGAAGACTTGTATGTTCTTGTATGTGACATTCAGAGTATGCCTTGTACGCATGCATGCATGCTCACTCAGCTAGCATCTCCAGCTGAGTCCCTGTTACGATATGGGGAGAACCGTGTGCATAGACCATAGTACAGAGAAGAGGAGGAGAAAGGCTCGAGATATATACAGGAGGCATCAGCCCCAGCACCAGTGACCGTGTATCAGACCTGTAACATGTCTCCGGTATATGTACACCTGTAACAGTCCTGAATGACTGTCATCATGATGAGAACATGATCTCCATCAGCCATCTGAAGCCCATAAGCCTTACAAATGGAGGAGATCCATATATGCAACAGTCGATGTTGAATTTCCGGCTATTCGATTATCCAGCCCGGAGATATACGGATTGGGAATATGTGGATACCCGGACCCTGAACAGTAAATATAGAGCACCGGAGCTAGTCTGGATTCTCTCCAACCTCGCAAGCACAATCGAGCTTGCGAGGTTTGAGAGAATCCAGACTACCCCGGAGCCCAGAAACGGGATACGCACCAAGACCTTCTCCATGTCAACCGTCAGAGGAAGATCCTGCACCGTTAGACCAGCTCCTCAGACTGTCCAATTTTATTAATGAACTGAAGAGAAACGACGCTAGTAAATACACTTAACTTAGGAGCGAATATGTAATAGTTATACACATGGTTGTCGGCTCGAAGCATTCTCATTGGTACGTACCATCATGCTGTGGCTGATCTGTGGCTGATTGTGGCAAATGCCGATAATCAAACTGAGCTTTGAATTCAAATCCAAAATCGCCAGTCCACGACTTGTTTCTGACTATATGGTGCATGAAATGTGCATAATTATGCCTTCTTTCATCTCCAAATCTCAAGGTTTACGATATCCCCAATATTGAGTGAGCAGTTGTGGATAACAGCATTATCAGTGCATTTTTGTACAGCCGTACCGTGGCTATTATCGATAACGTAAAACGGAGACCGGGAAGCAAAATTGAGTAGCACACTTGGGAGGTGCACTTGGGAAGCGCATTTGCAATTGTAGGAAAGCTTGTGAAGTGGACTTGTGAGTAACGGAAAGCGAAGAGGATATGAACATTTTCAGATCATGAATTTATCATGCTGTTCATAAGCGGCTTGCAAATTTTGATTTTTGGAGCAGGTTGGAGCCAATTACACCTGGGAGCATGTAGATTAGCCAGCCCCCGAGCCGGCTAGAGGTGGTAACTCTGGGCTGGGCGGGCTGGACTCGACGGGTCCCGCCCCAAAAGGCGGCGAAGCAGCCACCATATCTTGTAATCTTCATTCCTAGCAATGTAACATTCACATCCATACGGCAATGTAGTCTGGGAACCTGCCAGTCACGGCAATATGGTCGGGTGACGTTTACTTAGTACATAGCTTGAACCTCTTTTACCGCGTTTCTACTAGTACTTTCTCCTCAGCACCTTCTTCGTACAACCCTTCCTTCGCGGGGGATATGAGAAGGTTACCGAACAATATCCTTTGTGAATCGGTACGAAATGGCAATCTCTAGTCATGAACATGAATCACGGATGATCCGTGACGTTTCAACCTCATCTGTTGATGCAATACGAAGATACTTACTTACTTAAGTATCTTGACTCCAAGGAGTCGGCTAGGACTTGGTGTATAACGTGAGTTGTTGGGTTTGAATGACGTCTGGATTTTCCCTCGTGCCCAGGGTCTTACTGTCTTGCTGGCTTGCTTGCAAGTTCACTCGCCAAAACACAGGTCCGGACTTTTCACTCCGCATATTCACGCCACCACACCTCTCCTGCCAGAGTCTAAAAATCAGTGACTGCAGTTATTATTCGTCGGAGTGCTGCACGCGCAGTGTAACACAGTTTCAGCCGCTGCGCACGTCTACACATAGTCCAGCGTTCCAAGCCATCGCCACCATCCCCACTTTATCTCACAATCCTCAGGCAACTCAAAAGACAACTGAATCTGCTCTTAATTCTGCATCAATCATAATGGCATATATATGGACTTGGCTTTGCTGTAGGGCAAGAATCGGAACTACAGTATACCACCACCCAGGCCCATACCTCGTCGAAACCACCGCATCATGTGCAGAGTGTGACCATCAGAAATGTGAGCGCTGTGAGACCAAGTAAGCTTCATTCCATTCCCTTTTCCGATTCAAATGCTAAGTCGCTCTACCTATAGGCAAGAGCGGGTCAGAGACGAGGATGACACCATCCCCACCACCCAGAACGCTCGCCGGCAGGTTGTGGAGTGGAGGGCTACATCGTCACAAACCAGCCAGGGGGCAACTTCGTCACCAATCATACCTCTGGGGAGAGCAGGAAACGATAGAGCCTTGCCCACGACGAGACGCCACGACGAACCGAATACGACGCGAGGAGAGATACCGGAAACAAGGCGTGAGGGAACATATTTGTGGACATGGTACTGCTGCAGGGCGAGAACTGGAACTACAGGATACCACCACCCAGGCCCATACCTCGTCGAAACCACCCCAGCATGCACTGAGTGCGACCATGTAAGGTGTGGGAGGTGTGAGTTGAGGTAAGCGTCAGTTCACTCCCTTTCAGATACAAATATTCAGCCGTATACACAGACAAGAGTGGTTTCCGGACAATTGAGACACTACCAGTATTCGGGGAGCCAATCTGCAGAGAACAGTACTGGAGCCACACATTGTCAGTTGTAACTGGTTTGAGGGCTGCATTGTACCAAAATGTCTTTGGTGCATTCTTGTGGGTTGTGCGAGGGTTCCCGATACTCGTGTCACTTTATGGAGTTGTTTCAGCTATAGTCGTATGGGTATTGTTTAAGCCATAAATCATTTCAAATTTTCGGTCTTTGTGTTGTATGAATCAAACTAGCGGGTTATGGCACATAGCGAGCTACATAGCATAGATAGACCTCCTAGAGTCTGACTATGAAGAGAACATTCTTCCGTCACCCCTCACCTCCAATTTCAGTTTCAGCGAAAATTTGCGTTAGACCAATCTGGTTCTTCTTTCGTATCATCAATAGAAGGAAGGAGGGCCTGAACCATCTCCGCTGAGTCTCCTCACTTCATCGCAGCAAACCAAGTCGGCAAAATCCTACCCCGCTTTTCGAGATCGCCAGATATTCAAAAAAAAACCAAGTCTGATCAACTACCATCTCGGAGCCTACGCAACACAAAGAGCAAAAGCCTGGCAACCGAATCACCCTCTTAGGACCACACTTCGACCTCCCAATCCAGCGCGCGGAGTACCCAAACAAGACTACCCGTCTTCTTCTTCCTCCAGTGATTCACTCCAGATTACTCTCTCCCCGTTTAGCGGGTACCTGATAATACATCAGTCCCTCTGCACTGCGTTTTACAGCTTCGATTTAACGTCCCCAAGATCAGCCAAAAGCTGTAAGGAACTTCTATCTACAAACCACCTCCACTTCTCCTCTATTCAACAGTATACTACCTGCTAACAGCGACAAGAGCTTCCATATCTACCGACAAGCCTTCCAGCCCCTTACATGACAAGTAACACCAAGGTTTCCTTCTCGTCGTTCGATGGCGCCAAGTTAACCGCATTAAGATTCTTCTTTTTCCCGATTACTTTACCTAGATGCTGAGCGAATATTACACTAGGGCGAATTGCTACGGACGGTAAAGCACCATGTTGAACTTCGGAGCACAATCACCCTTGATGGATAGCCCACCGCGCCCGGACCAAGAAGCCAGCCTCGCCCATCTTCAGCAATCGAAGCATTTATCACCCAGCCATCGCCATCTACCCTTCGACCATTGCCTCCTTTTCCCTTTCACCAGATGTCAACGTCTACTACTTGCCAATCCGAACTGCCGACCTCTAAACCTACACTATGATTCACCATATCCAGGTCCTTCGACCACAACGACAACTCCGATGGCCATGACAGCTTTTCTAGGGGTTCTATCGTAACTCAAGCTACTTCGTCGTTTCTTACCTCGATATCTACGTCCCTTAAATCTAATCATTTGCTATCACTCGGTCTGGACTTGTTTCGCTACCAACACTTCTTACTCCAGCCCCTCCAGCAACAATCACATCCAAAAGTTAGAGAACCACGGACAGGGCTGGAACTGCTATCCTAGCTTCAGTTTTGGCACCTTTATCTAACACAGCATCCCAGAATCTGGGTCTGGCGGTCTGGCGCCGATTCTGCAATCACCAGGTCTCAGCTCCCTCGAAGAAAAGGGGTGACGGATAACTAACAGAGGATGAGAAAGAGAGCCTAAATAGCAGAGCACCGATAAAATGGCTCTTGAGGTATGCCTTGCTCGGATCCAGGAACAGCACTTCTCCTACCTCAAAGCCCGTCTTTCAATACGAGCTTTTGTTTTCGTCATTTTAAGAACCCTGCTTCACTCGCGGTACGGTTTCAATCTTCTTCTCTTCTTCCGGCATATTCGCTCACCGTAGGCCTACTCTTCCACTATTCCGCTGTTTTTCATCACGAGGTCATCACTTAACGAGGTAGTGGTAGTGCACGAGTTGGTAAAGGGAGTAAGAAAGTACCGTCACCGACTGACCATATGAACGCATATTCCGTGCTGGTTTTTCTTTTTCTACTACTGCTACCCGTACTTCGGTCGAGACTCTGGGCTGTTTTTGCCTTGCGAAGGTTGTTTCCTAGCAATGTTTGTGTCTCCAGGGCGGGGGTTGTTTCTCTTGAGAGGACGCAGTTGGAGGAGGTTGGATTAAGGTGCGGCTTAGGGCACGGGCCCCTCGGCACATGTCCAACTCGCAGAGATAGATCTCTGGCCTGGGAGCCCGTGAATATAAGCCGGTGGATCGTATATTGATGGGAATTTGGGTTGAGATAAACCAATATACCATCAAGGCACTTAACTATTGGAACAGGTTGACCTGTCCGAGCAACTGCTCAAGTAAATGCAAAGATTTTTGACTATTTATGGGGACTTAGATATCGCTAGATCTTAAGATTATGACAGTCATTTCACATTTTTCAGCTACCGGTAAGCGCGGTGGCGCCAGCATCGTCACCTAAAATCACGGCACATCCCGACGTTTCACCGCATTATCTACGCCACGAAATTTCTTTTGCTAGGCACACCAGCTGGATGATAGCATTTACCAAAGCTATGCGGTGTAACATCGTTTCAGCCGCAGATGCCACCAACCGGCCCTGCAACCATCTCACTTCATCATCGCCAACTTCAGAGCATCACAACGATTATAACACGAGGGAACATGAAAGGGGGATCATATGTATGGCTCTGGCTTTGCTGCCAGGGGAGACAGGGAACTACATTCTACCATCACCCAGGCCCATTCCTCGTCGAAACCACCCCAGCATGCACTGAGTGTGACCATATAAGGTGTGGGAGGTGTGAATTGAGGTAAGCTTCAGTCCATCTTCAGACGCAAATGTTGAGCCGCTGCCTACAGACAAGAATGGGTTCCGGACGATTTGTACGACACCACCAGACCTCAGGACGCGAGTTCGCAGGAGGCGGAACTGGAAACCACATCATCGTCAACTGATCGCTGGTTAGGAGATACCACCAGCAACAGGGAACCAGAAACCACATCATCGTCAACTGATCGCTGGTTAGAAGATACCACCAGCAACAGGGAACCAGAAACCACATCATCGTCAATTGATCGCTGGTTAGAAGATACCACCAGCAACAGGGAACCAGAAACCACATCATCGTCAACTGATCGCTGGTTAGAAGATACCACCAGCAACAGGGAACCAGAAACCACATCATCTCTCCCACCAGAAAAAGAATGCCAATTTCCTAGCTCGTACTCTAAAGCCGAGCACCAAAATGGTCAATACGAATCGCTCGAGTTTATTCCGTACGATGTTGGATGGATTTATAGAGCCAGGATACAGTTGGAACGGAAACTAAAGACCAAGATATTTTGGTGGCCATTTGATCCTCCTATCTTATCTCAGTTGGGCACTCAATTGGTTAAGATGACCTGGACGTGTGTACGTTTTCACCGTCGTTAAGAAATATTGTAAGCCACCTAACTTCAGGTAGTCCTGCGGGTTTCGAATGTCCACGGTTATAAGCACAGCAGCTGTTGAAAGTTATCGAGCCATCTATCAATGTGCGGCTGCGGGAATAGGTTCTAGCACCCCCCAAGTCCCGCCGGCTACTAGCGATCAAACGCCAGCATCTTCCTCTGCGTCATCTACCTTCCAGGCTAATAAGCCGTCTCCTAGCGATCTTAACAATAATAGTGGTATTTTGGCCGAGTCACAGAGTGCGAGTGGAGGTGGGCAGCAAGCTGTTTCACTTGTAGATCCTCGTATAATGTGCTGTATCCCGCAGACAGATCAAGTATATTTGTTTGCACAGCTTCCAAAACGTCCATTACGGCTATCGAGTGATAGGGAATTTTTTGAAGACTTAAAGAGGGAGTACCACGAATCTAGAGGCCGATTGAGAAGTAGGCTTGGGTTATCATGCGTAAGCAGGATAACATTCCTTAGAGTGTGTGGTTCAATGTCCAGGCAAGCAGACTTGTCCCAGCTGATATACTCTCAGTTCTCCCGTACGCGTATTCGGTTGGGTCAAGACTATGCCGACTGCCATGGACCCGAAGGAGTTCCACCAGACGGCGACCCTGCATACAATGTGTACCATTATAGTCCGAAGCCGCCTGATAAGCCGCCTGTAATACCGGAATTTAAATTGCTGCACTACTTTAAGAATCCAGAATGTCCCGGCATACCCACCTGCGGCGACTTCCTGAAGAAAATTCCGAAACGAGATGGGGAACTCCCAGACGATCAAGACATTGCTTGGGGTCTGCAACTGCAACTAAATTTGTGCCCTACAAGGATTTCTGTTCTATTTCTACTCTTTTGGCTTTCATCCTGGGGTTTCTTCTGTTGGTGGATGAGCGAACGGCCTTGGGATATCCAAAGTGGCGCCGTTCCCGCAACTGTGGTAGCTGTGGTAGCAACTCTTCTGCTAGCGATTTTTCCAGCACATATTGCGCACTATCAGAATTTACCGCGTCAGTAGTTTTAAAAGCCTAAGCCCTTTGTTTTCGGGCCGCCGCCGCAGGCCGTAATCTACATGTATAAGTATTTCTATCATGTGAGCTATGGCAGGGCGGCTTTTGTATTTCTCATTTTCTATATTTTATTTCTTTCTACCTTGTTCCTTCTCTTGTGCCTAGTGCTCCAAAACCAAAAACACTTTACTTTGTTTGTCTAAGCACAAAAAAGCTGTTCTTTCTGTCACGATACACCTTAGAGAACGATCAATAGTGATGACACTGATGGGCAGTATGAAATCTCACTAATCTGTCGTCTGCTGATCGCCCGCATTTTAATGTTGGACTTAATCCCGCAATAACGGCCTTTATGTGCATTGTGCAGCGCCTCTCCAGACTATCATCTCCACTATCACTCTCACTATCACCCCCAAGAATTCCACCGTGGTCAAACACAACAATTAAAGTCTTGTTCATTATGTAAAGCTTCTGGATTATTGCTTGCAGTATCATGTGCACCAGTACCATTTTCTATCTGCCGAATTCATTTCACTTTGAAGAGTAAGCGTGTAAGTAACAGAACTCTAAAAATGAGAGTGATGCAGATTGTGCAGAGTCTTCAGTAAGCAGACATAGCATGCATTTCCTTAGGGGCTATTCGTTCTGCAGTAGATTCAGTTGGTACCAGTCAGCCTGCTACCAAGGTCTGTACGCTTCCACAGACCATTGAGACCTACAATTCCTATAACAAAAATGAACTGTAGGTTGGGAAATCTTGGCCACATATACAAGGAAATTATGACCTCGCATGGACTCCGAAGTGGTAGAGAATCTGTAATTATTTTGACTGGAAGATCAACCCGATCCATGTCTGGGTACTGCTATAGTGCATCAAAATCTCTGTAGCCATCATCACCAGTGACATCTTCCCAACTTTGGATACCCAAGCACAAGCACGTTTAAAACAATGCGCCTAGCTAGTGAGTACCCTGTGAGAATTGACCCTTCCATCAATGGTAGCCGGTTATCAGTATATTATTCAAGACTGCACAACAGCATAGAGGATGGATCTATAAAGCCACCAGTTCAATGTTAATCAAGTACAGCCCTCATACAATAATAATCCTCTGTGTATAGTGGAACTTAGCCGGGGGGAAAGTCTTGGGGGTGATAATGAGGGTGGTAGTGGAGGTGATGGTCCGGAGAGGCGCCGCGCTTTATGTGCCCATTATTCAGATGTGAGTGATATCCAGTGCGTAGTCATAGCGGTCACGTGGTATGTACATGCACTGGGGCTCAGCAACCTTCTCTCAACGTCAACTTCAACGCCCTCTTTTACTTCCACCTGCTGAACGATTCACGATCCTAACATGTCCCAGATTGCAATCTCAGCAAGTCTTCATTTAAATATATTCTGTACAGTGTGGGATCGATTACTTTGACGTTAAATGCAACATATATTTACGTCTCGTTAGCCTCTCTCCAGTACTCTGAGTCTGTAGGCCGCCACCCGCATTAAACTCAGGATCAGGGAGCTAGATACTTTCCCCAAAGGAATCCTGACATCGCGGGGCGCACTGCCTGGTGTGAAGAACTTGTGTTTTCCACTATCCGTCCATGAGATGTCAATTTGTCCGAAGAGTACTGATTGGCTCAAGGAACACCTACCTCTATAGTACATGTGTTTATATGGGAACGTTTAACGTCTGTTTAACTCATGCTTATCGTTCAAAGTTAAACGACTTCTTTGTTTAATGCCTAAATCCCTCTCCAACTCATCGTTATCTCATCGTTTAACCTATCGTTTAACTTCAGTGGTTTAACTTACATTTAACTTACCATTTAACTCATTGTCTAACTCATTTTTTAACTTAAGTCATTTAGCTTAACGTTTAACTCAGCGTTTAACTCGGAGTTTAACTCGGCGTTTTACTCGGCGTTTAACTGAGTGTTTAACTTGCGTTTAACTTATAGTTTATCTTAACATTTAAGTTTAACATATTATATATGAACGTTTAACGTTACACGTTATTGTCTAACTTTAAACCGTGCATGGATGTCCCATAGAGTTACAGGCCATATACCCGTAATATATACCACCCCAAACTCCGGTGTACACCAACCTTGGCTTTCTCGTTGACGTGGGATCGTGCATTAGCGCAGCAGCTATTCATTACGTCATTGGATAATACTCATTCCATCCCGGGATCAAGCTGTCGCGTGTCTGACGGTATACAACTGAACTAACCCGGTATTTTGGATCCCGATGGATATGGCCGACCTTCTGGACAAACCGTAATGCTGGAAACCTCGTACCATCCTTATCCATGTCTCGTAATCTCTGGATATATCACAATCTGGCAAGCACTAGCACGGTATTGACCATGTGTCAGACTTGAGGTATATCCAGCACCCGATAAACACAGCATAACACTACTTCTAACGTTGCATATTCGTGGACTGAGATGCAAGTGGAATTTGATTTCGTGGACAGAGACATCATTTTCTCGCACAAGTATGAGAAATCCGAACAAATTACCGCAACTGACAGCGAGGAAATCTTTTGCGAGGGGGACAACATTTCCAAGATGGAGAAGACGAACCTAGATGACTTGGGTTGATAATAATATCTATCTACTCCGAAAAAATTTTGACGTTATTAGAATGCATAGGCGTCAGTTTATAACAGTAAGACACCAACTAGTGTCAGCAATCTTCGAACTCAATCTTCCCGATTCCCCCGTCCCAGGTCCGTTTGCCCATCCTGATCTGTTTTTCGACCGAGACCGTTCTGCCAGAGCCAGAATGCCCGTTTGCAGAAATCGAAATGGCTGGCAACAAATGAGCTACCGCGGTAGCCGTTGGAGGGCCCTTGGGAATTGGATGCTGCCTGTTCTGACCCATTCGTGGAATCGCCCTATCTATGGAATGGTAGTACTATCTATGGGCAGGGCGGTTAACGTTCTACGAATGGTACAAGTAAAAATAAGCTATGCAAATTAAATTCACGCCACTAACGAGAGCTAGCAATTTAATTGCTGATAAAGTTAACTGATAAAGTTAGCTGAGTAAAATAATTACAGATAAAGTCAGTAAAATAGCGAAGCGAAGCCAACTGACTTGTAAAACAAGATATATAGAAGCGAGGTGAAGCCAACTGACTTGTAAAAGAGATATATAGAAGCAAAGCAAAGCAAAGCAAATGGGATTATAAAATAAAAGAGATATATAGAATTGAAGCGAAGCTAACTGACTTGTAAAAGAAATATATGGCAGTGAAGGGAAGCCAACGGACTTGTTAAAGAGATATATAGCAGTGCAGCGAAGCCAGTAGACTTGTAATGAGATATGGTAGCGAAGCAAAGCAAATGGACTTATATAATAAAAGAGATATATAGAAGTGAAGCGAAGCCAATGGACTTGTAAAAGAAATATCCAGGAGTTCTTTTAAGTATTTTATAAACAAAGCTATTTTTTTAATTTGCATATTTTTATTTGTCCCATTCATGGAACCGCCCTGTCCATGGATGGGCGGCTACTACGAAAGGGTCATAACACTGCCTCAATGGGAGAGGTTACAGCATTGTCCAGGAGGTAGGTAATGGGAAACTCGGTTTTTGATCCCAAAGAATCAATAGAGAAGACGCGGTATTTCATGAGAGGGTTGCCGAATAGAAGATGGGAATGTATGATAGCCTCAAGGATCAATTTCTAAAGAGAATAAAAGACAACACTAGATCTTAATCGACACTTTGGATACTAACCTTGGTCTACGACAGAGAAGATGAAAAATTGGTGGCCTATGTTCGGACTAAAGCCATGACCTAAATCCGCACTAACCTGCTAGTTTCGGGAGGGAATTAAGACCAAGAAAATCAGATGTCACACCATAGCCCATTCACCGAAATGAGACAAATTTGCTTCAATCCAGAACGAAATGCTGAGATCGAAAAGTTCATGGGACAGGATTTCAACTTGTGGTGGCTTCTCTTTAAATTGGGAATTTGAAACATCGAAGGACACTTTAAGACCTCTTCTTCCGAATCTGGAGGAGGCTCTCCTCAGTGTGGGGAGGTTCGGGCAACAACAAGTAATGTCAGGGACAAAAGACAAACCATCGAGATTAATTACCACCTCAAAAAATGAAGGTGCCATTGTTTAATTACAAACAGTGGGGCCCCACCCAAGATATAGTACAACACGAACTTGAAAACAGCAGTGCTTGTAGCGTCCACATTTTGATGCCAGGGGAGGTATAAATTTGATGCTGAAAACACAGTATGCAGCTGCCTGGCAGAGGTCATGGAATATCAATTTAACCTATCCGCATTCCGACACCAAGGATTTCTTAGATGAAGCCATAATCAAGTGACTATTTGATGAAACGGATACATCCAACTAGCGGCGTTTTCACTATATTAAGGCCCACCCTTCTTAAGGTGCAACTAAACTTTTTTTCGGCCGTGGCCCTAACTAGCCTTCATCTACTTGAGACAGCATCCTGCATCATAATAATTCACTCGCTCACGTGCCCCCCACTCGCACCCCGTTCTCGCCCGAGAGCCGACAGACTGCCGAGCCTCCCCTACCCTGCAATCCCGTCATCGATGGTGGTTCTATGGATTAAACCTCAAGCATCGTGACAATCCCCGAATAACCTAGACATCACTATTACCAGCATACGCAGGAAACAAATCGCTCAATCGCCGCTCTCAACAAGTGAGTTGTGACCAAGATGAGTTTCTGGAGCTAGCACACAACGCTGAACTCTAGACTCGTCCGTAATGGGTGCCCGATGATCACAGCTTTCGTTCTCTGTTTGTAGTAAGCGTTAGTTTCTAAATCCTGCGACCAACACTATTACCAACTACCACAAATCTCATCGACGATTACTCTTCACTGTGTGTTGTCTGTGATCCTAGATAGCATAACTCCGCGCTGTACTTAACGTACACAAGGTGTCACTCGGGTGGCGGGTAACCCTTTTCCAACCGAGACCGCAGCTTCTCGCCCGAAAGATGAGCCATGCTTAGATCTGACATTCCTGTGACATCACTGCCTTGTTGCAACGGTAAACTAGGCAGAGTCAGGAAGGCTATGGGAGAGAGATACTAAAAATAATTAGGGTTTATTAGTTGATATGGATGTAGGTACTGTGCAGTTGCTCGCATGGTCGGATGTAGGTACTGTACAGTGGTCATAACGAGATGTAAGCTCCGCCTGGTTAGTGAACCATGTAGCCTTGATGAGATGGAACCTCTGTAGTTTGTTCGTTTAGCGGCTGGAGAGCCTGATACGAGAAGCCTGATACGAGAAGTGATGATGCAAGTAATAAATAGAGGTACCATTCGCATTACTTGTACCTAAATACATCAAATAAACTAAAAATAACCGATGTAGAGATAAAAAGCCGTAATATCAACAAAGGACCCGAAGCAAAACTCGCTCGCAAAAAACACCGATATAAAACAAAAAAAAAGCAAAAAACTCCTGGCCTGTACAAATGAAACTGAAACCCAATCACAATCCTGATCCTGATCTTCCCGTATGAACCCGACCTGTTACCCCCAGCACTCTAAGAAATGTCCCGACACATTGGTAGCTCCCTCCCATCCCTCCATATACCGTTCCGTCCTATTTCAAATCCCAATTCCAAAATCATCCGTCTATCCATCGCATCCCACTATTCCTTCATCCCAATAAATCACCATTCCGGTCTCAAGCCAATCAGCGAGCTCCAGGAAATCCTCCCATCCCTCCCATTTTCCCCCGTTCCTCCACTATCCTCAAGCCGATCTATGCCTCCAACCCCTCAAACATCCCCATCACAACGCCCGCAATCCTTCCATCCCGAATTGCCTCGTAAATCCTCGTGATCATCGCACCAGTAGTCAATGTCTGTGCCTCACGCTCACTCATCTCTCCAAATTTGACGGGCAAGTCATCCTGGCCGCGGTGCATGGGCACATTCAGATCCCGTCGCACAAACTCGTAAAGCTGTCGTGTACGTCCGAGCTTTCCAGCTGCGGGTGCTTCCATCTCTACAAACTCGTCGCGGTGGTCCTTGTACATTGTCAGAGCCTTGTGGGTGAGGTTCTGTCGCCACAAGGAGATGGAGGAGAAGACGGCGGTTGGATCATTGCTAGGGCGGGGGTTGTTGTCTGCAAGTGCGTCCATAACTACGGAGGTAGCAGTGGAGAAGATGTCATGGAACCGTGGTCGGGCATCCTCGCGCATGGTCTCGTCGAAGCGCTTCTTGACGTGCAGGAATACCTTGCCGCCAAGCTTCTTGAGCTCCTTCTTGTTGATCATGCCCTTGAAATAGCTCTGCGTCTCGCTCTTGACGAGCTGCTCTAGGTTCTCGGTGAAGGAAAGGAGCATGACTCGGAGATCGATTGCCTGGCAGAGAACGTAGGTGTAGTTGGCCATCAACATGGAGAGGACATCGTTCATCTCGTCGGCTTGACGGGCGGAGACAAGTGCGAGGGAGTTGACTGCTTGGTTGCGGTCTTCAGCGCACTGAACGTGGCTGCCAACGTTGCCAGCTGCGAGCACACCGAGCTCGGAGCAGTAGGCGGCGGCGGCGATGTCGACGGCTTTCATGGTGTAGGAGAGCGAAGTGTCGCAGTCTGAGGCGAGGTTAGGTGGGAGAGGTGCCGTGCAATAGTTTACCATCTCCGTGAGCTGCTGGAACATGAGCTTTCCAATGTTTTGTAGTGCGGACCGTGTCTTCTCCATTGCTGCTGTGACGTGCATAGCCTGAAAGTTGCCTGCGTGCATGATGCGTGCGAACGCGCCCCCGGCGGTGGTGGTGTCGATGAGGGGATTGTCGGTGGTGGAGTTACACTCGACGCCGAGCTGAGTGATGGCAAGGTCGAGGTCCTCAATCTGCGGGCCGAGCCATTGAGGCGAGGTGCGGAGAGGATATCTGTCCTGGCGGAGACCGACGTGGTCGTGGTCCTCATCGCCCTCCGGAGGGTGGCGGTCACGAGCGAGCGTGGAGTCGCCAAGAAGGTGCCAGATGTTTCCGGCAACCTCCTTCTGGCCGGGGTGGGGACGAGAGACATTGGCAACCCACGGATCAAATGGCTCTGCGCTTCCGACGGAGACCTCGACGGCCATGGCGGTGAGGACCTGCGAGAACTGGGCAAGCATCGATGCCTCGGAGACGACATTGCTAGCGACGGAGCATGAGATGGAAGTGCCGTTGATGAGACCGAGCACCTCTTTCGCGCGGAACTCGACAGGCTGCAAGCCACACGATGCCAATGCCTCCCTTGATGTAACGGTCTTGCGGTCCTCGCCGATGAAACAGAAGATTCCGGGGTGGCCGGTGACGGCGCCAGCAATGTAGCTCAATGGACTGAGGTCACCGCTGGCGGAGATACTGCCACGTAGCGGTACACATGGAATGGCATTGTGGTTCAACAATCCAGTCATGCGCTCAAGGACCTCCCATCGCACTGCCGAGTGGCCGCGAAGAAGCGAGTTGATGCGGATAGCCATCGCACCGCGGACCCACTCTTCTGGCATGACGTTCTTGTTGCCGGAGGTTAAAGCTAAGAATGGTCAACGATTGTCGGTACAATTGCAACGCAAGGAAACTTACAAGGCAAGATTCCAATATGTTGCATCTGGAGAAGTGCAGCCTGCAGGATATCTGGCTTGTTTGTTCGGGAGTCTGCCGAAGCGCCGAAACCGGTGTTCACTCCGTAGATACAATGTTCAGCCTTGAGATGTGCTGCAAGGGCATCAACGGATGCCTGGACACTCCTCTTTGCACTGCTGTTGATCTCGACCCTGGTTCCCTTCTTCATGATGGTTTGTAGCTGGCTTATTGTGAGGTCATGGCCGGTAAGTGAGATTGTGACGGCGGGATCAGAGACATGGTTGCTCTGGAGAAGGTTATAGACATTGGAAAGAGGAGCGGTAGGGGTTGGTGACGATCTATTGTGAATCCGGAGTTAGAAATCTACTACCAGTATACAGCTGTGGGAGTAAATTCACCTGTGGGAGCCATATCGGTGGGCCTGTTCGTCGATTGAAGGTGACCGCCCTGGAGAAGCAGCGGGTGTAATTGCGCCTGCCGGAGGTTGCCTGTAATCGTCAGAACACATGTAAACAACTGACCGGAGTATTGCGTACGGCATCGGATGTTTGGAGTATGGCGAATGCCTATACCCATTCCCGTTCATAGAGACGACAGACATGTTTGTCGGAGTGGTGTCTGAAGACAGAAGAAGGGGAGAAGGAGGAAGGAGAAGGATATCGATGATTGCTGTTGTGTTGGGGAGTCGAGGAGTAGAGATGTTATATTGTTGCGATGTTGTTGATGCTGTGAGTGATGTACCAGATCGAAGGGGAGGAGGTATCGCTTTATACGGCAATCGTATATGAAGATATCAGGTATCGTGGAGGCGAGATCCAACTATAGCCGGCCGGTATATCAGTACCCGGTATTACTTTTGGGGTCTTCAAGCTGCGACACGGACAGGAACCAACGAAAGGTCGCATGGGCATGATTGGGTCCGGGGCTTCTGCATGGGAGTGGTTGTAATTGTGGGCAAGGGTTTCGCACGAGAGAGTGGCATGATATGAGCCATCCATACCTGCTTATCTATATCAAACTCCGCCACGGGGTGCCAGGTAGGTGGAGTCAGGCAAGTTCCGTTAGCGGCGCAGCGGATTCTTCAGTGGGCTAGGGTTGTCTGCCCACAAATCACCGCGGCTTTATTCGCGGAATTATGTTCTGCAGCCTTTTCGGTGCAAAGTCCATGTGCGCAATTTTTACCTACGGGGAACATGTGGGTATGGCATGCAGGTGTGTCTGTGGCAGAGAGATCTGCATAGCCGATCTAGCCGATTAGCGATCTCCATCTCCGAGACATCCCATCCCTGCGACACCCGAAGTAGGCCCATCATCGACGTCGTCTTGACATGATGCTATGCAACCTGACCAACGATGATGATGTTGATGATTTTCGAGTTTCCCAGCAGTGGCAAAGAACCAACCGAGCGGCGGATGCAGGCACCGATATTACTATACTCAGTGTCCCCAGCCTCGCTCGCTCACTCACCTGGCGACGGATAACAGCATGACTGCGCCACATTCAGCTTAGGTGAGGTCCGCAGAAGGAGGAAAATTGCTGAGAATTTACTACTGTCTATAGCACCGCACCCAGCGGCGGCAGTTTATTTTTGTTTTACCTCTCAGCAGCATTTGTGGGGTTGCACGCCGTTGTTGCTGTCTCGTCCGAAATTCTAATAACGGTGGTCATAGTGCAATCACTCGTGCGAGCCCAGCGATACGATCGGCCAAGCCTCTTCCACCACCATCACTACCGTCATATCATAGTCTGCTCGTATCGCCAAGTTCTGTTTTCAATGTGGGGTGAGAGCGGGATGAAAAAGGAAAAGGCTGGGGGTCTGATTGGCCGTGCGGTCTCAACCGAAACCGAGTTAATTGATAATTTGGCAGATGAAGCAGGGAGCGAAAAAAAGATGCAGCTCTGCGCATGCAGTGTGATAAGGAAAGTTCTTTTTTTGTATTCCCCTCAGGACTGACTATCTTAACCTATCTTGTTCTCTCGGACGGCTGCGCTAAGCGGGTAGAACACGCCTTCGGTTCGCCTTCTGGAATGCGATAGTCGCAGACTGATTAGCGCAGGGGAGAAGGATGGAATGCTGCAATGATCGTCCCTATCCTCTGTGCTGGCCTGCATTCTGGAAGCCAATCATTGATCAGCGCGCGGCCGATCATCAATGACAACATGTGCTAACCATGTGGAGCCAGGCACTGCGTTTGAGACATGCTGCACTGTAGGCCTATTGATAAGAAACTGGTCTTGTCTTGCATCACAACCTTCTTGCTTCGGCCGTGATGAAGAACATCACGTAAATGAGTACTCTCGTCAACCGTAAATGGATGGATGTTTATTTTGGGCGTCAGCAAACGGGGCGGGAAATGAAAGCTTAGTTGGGTGCTGCGCCACATCTAGCGAACTGAAACGACAAAGGCTTATCGAGCAGACGGATGACTGCGAACAGCTCCTTACGGATGTTAAATTGAAGCTTATGGCAGATACGGAATTATCAACTACTTAGCCAAACGAATTATATGCAATATGGCGATATGTGCTATTACAATATATGTCTATCCGGTAGGGCTGTTCCAAAGTTGGATATCACCCCGAGTTGATGCACTCAACCAGCTAGCGGAGACAGAGTTCTCTATCTTGCACTCGCGCAGTCCGCATCCGTCCAGCTAGACTGACAGCTCACCCTCCAGCACGACAAAAAAAGGAACTATCACCGAAGGCGTCCCGAACCACATGTCCCCTTAGCCCTCTGCCACGTTCTCCACGTGGTGATTTCCGACATCGACTCGGCCGGCAGCATGCGGGGTCTCCGAAACTAACTAGTGGAACCAAAACCGTCTGATGAGTCTTCCGTTACATGGGAGTGAGACATGTGGAGATTGTTTGTTCGGATTGCCTATTGCTACTGTTATTCCAGTTCGGCCTGCTCCTGGGTCGATCAGAAGACGGAAGTGCCAGACGGACGAATAGCGACTACCCGAGTACCTGCGGGCGAGCCGGGGTACCGCTAGTCTACTTACGCTCATTCGTATCCAAGCCTACAGCTGTGGTTATGGTATACATTCCAGCCAGAAGTACCCAAGGAGGACGAGGTTGATTGGGAGCGTGGGTAGTTCCCTCCCATGCCATTCGGATCCGGAGCGACAAGTATCTCTTTGGCATTGAAATGAGCGGATATCTGCGGCTAGGTAAAGCTTGTACCTCCCCCAAACGCATGTGGATTAATATTAACATACTTTGGCTAGGGACACAGGCTACCTACAAAGAAGCCATCGTTCCAGTATCTGACACGAGCGAAGGATACGGCAATTACCGCCCTGGAATTGAACAGAAGCCACTCGTTCCAGTACCCGAGCAGTGCATCGAGCGGGAATCTACTGCTTGTTAAGGTTTGTGTATCTCTAAATGGGTGCGGATTGATACTGAACTACTCTGGATAGTGACGCGAGCGAAACGATACGATGGGAATTGCAATAAAGCCACTCGTGTCCTCTAGTATCTGACCCGAGCAAAAGGATACAGAAATCACCACTCTGAAAGAATACGGCGATACCATCCCGCAAGTGAACGAAACCATTTATTCCAGTATCCAATCAATGGATCAATGCCACTAGCCTTGAATGGTGCCGTGAGAAGAAAAACCACTCACTTTTGAGAATATCGTTTGGCTGAAAATAGGGATCTTTAACTGGCTACAGAGCTCATAATCTTCCGAAAGAGAAAAAAATTCCCAAAATGATCATCGAGAACAGAGAAAAAAAGCAACCCGCGGCTATGGCATCTCTTAGATCACGTAATAGCATGACATCGCGTCGGCGTCGACGTCGACTTTACACGTCTACACTTCACTGATGCTGTACGGTAACTGCCCGTCCGGTCTAGTGAAAAAGTTGCCGGCAGTCGTAATAATGAGTTTACCAAACCTTAGTTTTGTATAGGACGCATACGGTTTTCGTCATCGCCAACTCGATCAGACACATTCGACCATTGCATATACCGACGGACAGAATTTTCCAAATGACAGTTCCGAAGGAGGCAACCTGACCTCTGCTCGAGTAATATTAAAGAGAACAGATACCCGTGCAAATACTTCCCTGATTTGACCCACCAGCGACAAGGTTAGTAGGTTCGCAAGTCGGTATGAGCGGCATTAGTCAAAGGCTTTGTTCTTGACAGTCCAGCGCTAGAAAACTATATCCTGAAAAAAGTTAACAATGAATTTGGCGTTCATACTATGGTTATGGATTACTTGTGGGTACAGCGATTGAAGAAAGGGTATGGTGAAGATTTCCCAACGGAGTATCGTGGCCACTGTACTGTCAGTGATTGTCTCTAACTCACTAAGCATATGTAGACATACATGAACCGGTTAACTGCTAGGGGTAAGTGCTCAAACCCACCCTAAGTTTAACCTCAATGCCCGAATGGCTAACTACTGGTATCGCTTATCTACAACGCGCTCTGGTGCCGCTGTGACCCTTACCTAGCGCTTAACACTAACTTGCAGCAGACGCCGCAATGATTCTTGTTATGGCCTCCTTGAGTTTTCCATGGATGACCCCCATTAGTAACTTAATAGCCCTGCGGCTGGTCTCGTTCCGGGGGACTACGCCGGGGATTAAATCCTTCACTGGGCCATGACATCCTGGAGAAGTAATGCATAAACAACTGCTCAGGTGCTTCTGAATTTTCTTGAAGACAGTCTGGACGGAAATCTTCATTTTCGGACAGGACTCTATGTGACGGACAGAAACCGACCATGGCAGATGACGTCTGTACCTACCTACTCGGTACGGTACTGAACTATCTAGTGGTACGCAATCTTCTCTGTAGTTGGGTAGGTAGAGGTGTGCGATGCAGGTTTCTTAAAGGTGTGATACTAACTCTGGTTGGCAATATACCCTCCGAAATTAGTGATGACTATGGCGGTAACTGAGTTATAGATCGGGTTAAGTTCTCTGGGATTGATATTGCATTCTTACTTTGATTATTATCTTGCTTTAGGTAATTAACAGGATGAAAATCAAGAAAAATCGAAATAGAATCTTTAACAGCTTAGGCTACGCTCGGAGACCGTCATTGAGAATGCGATCAAGATGCCGTTCTCTAAAGCGCTACAAATCTAATTTGCAGAAGTCCACACATCCTATACTTATTAGCGGTAACGCTAACTTCGCGCAACATTTAGTCTGGCCAGCTTGACAGGAATTCTAAACGCGTAATGAACAGACAGTTGCGGAATGCATTCTGAAGACGTTGGAAGACTACAGTTCTTACGGTCACACAGTAGCCATATAAAGCGGTACTAAAGGTGCTTTTCGGTAGTAGTCAGCGGTTCTGCGAACACGTCTCGGGAAGGTATGGCAGCGGCGGTTTGACGGTGCCAGGACAGGAGCTTGCCGGAGCAGAGGCTTGCCAGAACAGAAGCTTGCCAGAACAGAAGCTTGCCAGAACAGAAGCTTCAATATCAGGCGCTTATTCCCTCGTCTAGAGGTGACACTACTGTTGGAGTCTTATCGGTAACTCGTTGAGTTTGCTGCAGGTTCATGCAAATTTCTCAGTTTCTACTACTACTGTGCTCCAGCCTTTCGAACCAAGTTATGCTGAAGTTGCCCAGGGTTTGCGATGCGAAGTACGTGGCGACATGCTCTCTAAAGTAGGCATACATAAAAATGTCGCCCCCGGGTTGAACTTCCAATGCCTGAACCCCAGTTTAGATGACTAGCGAGTCCGGGCGGAGGTCTTGAGATTGGACTAGGGATAACGGTGCTCTCGTTCCCAGATTTCTCGTCGCTCGCGATCGCTTGCCGTAGGCTAAAAGAAGCGGCTGGGTTTCGAGCATAGGATAACTGTAGGCTTGTTGCCAAAATCTATACTCTAAACTGCCGGAGGCTCTGCACATTTTTTACAAACAATAACACACCACTGTATAGATTTAAGTTTTGAAGTTACGCGACCACTTCAATTTGCCTTTGAAACGGCAGACCCAGCCAGTCCAGCATCATCGTGACCACGTCATGCAAGGAAAGGAACATCTACTCAGAGCAGGGAAAAGGTACAAACTTCTAGATGTCTGAGACTTCTTGATATAGAATTATTCGCCTTGAAAGTTAGAATTGCCAGTTCGAGTAGTTTACCCGCTGTAAAAAGTCAGAGCACGAGTACTACCGATCCGACCTCCTAGTTACTTGGCCTCACATCCTTCCAAAATGAATTGACGAATCTAAACATGGAACTTCAATAAGTTTCCCCCCACGGTAACCGTATCTGAACCCTTGTTAATCTTCTTGTGGTCCCTGGAACTGAGAACATGATCTAATTTCAAAAAGGGTTACATACCTTGCCGCCTTGTAGAGTACCATTGGAGACTATGGATCCAGTTGAGATTTCTCGCAAGGAAACGGACAGGGTCCCGAGCCAGCGGACAGAATTCCACGATGGGCACATATCCTATGATACGTACCCTACAACCCCTCCAAAGTACATTCCTCGCGATCCACCAAATGGATAGGATATTCCGTCGACGAAATCATCAAATTCCCTTTCGTCCTATTCGAGATATACCGAAGTGGAGTTCCGCCACTCCCCACCCTCAGCAACCCACAAAAAATATGGAATTGTTCGGGTAGCCCTTAGTTTTAGTTTGTCTAGGGAGAGAGGTATGGGCACTCTTCACAATGCCGGTCAAGCTATCGTGTGTCATTCCCGCCGTGGAGTACTATCCGCTGTCATCTCACGGCATGGATGTTCTGCCTACTTAACCCACTTCTAGCTGTTGTTAGATCTAGTGTCGGTCACGCTGTGAATTGGCTAAATCTGAGATATTTTGCATGCGAACCCCGGATCCCGGAATCTTCAACCGAGATTTAGAGCCAGGAATGAGCGGTTTTCGGGATCTCCCCCACCTCCCGTACCACCCGAAGGGGGAGAGGAAGCAGGCACTGTCATACCCTAGATAGAGTGAATACAGTATGATTAAAACAAAAACAAGAAGTAGCCTTATTATATTTGTAGATCTTATAACGCCCTGCTGTATTGTCTTGGTCATATGGGCCCAGATTAATCGATTTCCCTATACTACTCTAGTTCATACAGTCCAGGATTCCTTGCCCTGATACCCGAAATGTTGTTCCAGGCTAGAGATGGCACGGAATATATATTTGAGAATCCTAGGGTGACAGATATGGCAATTCGTTGCACATGCACATATCACGCTTTTTAAGCGTATCTCCTCCTGCAGTAGGCGCTGCTACGCACCATGAGATCACAGTCTACCCCGTTTGGAAAGATAGCCAAGGCATGGGAAGTGGGCAAGACCAGCGCCAAATCCGTGCCGTATCGTATAATAGAGACAGAAACGTCTCGAGACAACGGGATAGCGTCAAAAAATAGCCAAAAGGAGTAAAACGCTCCTGCAGAGGACGCGAAGCAAGCACAGTGGAGTGAAAACGCGCCATGCATTGGTCCCAACCGGCCGTGAGTGATATCACTATTCTCATAAGTGCTGAAGGCTCAACCGGCATGGGATGGTGGGAAGGTGCTGCCGAATATTCGCAGATGTCCACTCCGCATCAATGATTGTGTCTCCTCCCGCTAGTAATTAATGAGGCGGGGAGAAGTGTACGAATGACGAGCGTGGATAATGATGCGGCCCCACTACCCCTAATCTCAACCGAGAGGATCCGAGTTGCCAGAGTATCTTAAAGTTCGACCTACCTTATCCGCAAACTGTATGGAGTACTACATAAGTATTTGGTTCGATTTGAGTATTCGGCGGTACGGAAAGTTTTGTTTTAATTTCCAAGATATCAAAATCCTACCAACTCAATAACCTACAGCTAAGATCTCGTCGGATTGGTTCAAAACACCCCATAATTTAGTATCCGGAGTGTTGCAGAAGTGAGGGTGTCGATTTTTGGGTAGAAGTAATGGAGATATGTGGAGTCGTGAGTCAAATCATAGCTTCTCACCCGGTTTTTGAATTTCCTCAAATGTTGCGTATCCGGTGACAAAGGATGGCAAAAGATCGCACAACTATTGCCACTCAGAGATTCAAAATCAAACTCGCGGTCACTTCTAGGCGTCACTGCACTTCGTACGGTCAACTACTCCAAGATAAAAAGTCTCTGTCCCGTGGACTTCCGGGAAAGACCATATAGTTGCTCTCATATGATTTCCAAACCCTCTCTTGTTGTTCCGTGTACTCAGTTGTGCCGGTCGTCTCTGAGACCCGAAACATGTTAACGTTTCTGTGGGAAGGTGAGGTAATGCTCTAGTTATTCCCGCTACGTTCTGTATGATGTTAGTGTGAAATGATCTTCGAATTTTCTCTGAAGGTACATCGGAAGTACCAGCGCCGCTGTTGCTTCCGGAGACAATTGTGCTAGGCCCTGTTGAGATAGCTGGAGCAACTATTGTAGGGAGTTCTCCTGAATTCCCAGAAAAATAGTCAGCCGACGTATAGCAAGCTCTACAGAGCCGTCCGGGACATCCACTATGCGTACCTCTCCCGAATATCTGGGGAAAACTGTTAATCTGCATGGAGCCATATTGATCAGGTTAAACTAGTAAGGATTTGCCTATTAAAGTGGGGAATGAGTTATTAACCGCTAGGTATGCCACCAAACTTCTAAAACAGAATTAGGCCAACATAAAACCAAAATACAAAACCCTTAATACCTATAAAAATAGCGCTGGCCCAATTCAAGCACTCTAGAACTAACAAAGGATGAAGTGGATCGGACTCTCCACCACAACGGCCAGACTACCTTAACGGAAAGCAGGCCATTCAATACCTTACGCTTCCAAAAAGCTGCACCTCAGACAGCGCAAGACATTCTAAAACACGCAATCCCAAATGCAATCTCGAAACCGTATAAGAAACAACAGAACAAAGATCACAAAAGTGATGACAACTTGAATCCGAAACAACAGTCCACAAGTTGCACTAGAAATCTCCTAGTGCCTCCCCATAACCGGTGTTTAGAGTGCCCTAAGCCATGCAAACCCGAACAAAGGCCTGGGGTATGAAATCCTTTCTGTGACCTGTGTACTGATAGCCCAAAGAAACTCGGAATCTATCTTCACCTCATACCCAAACTCCGACCACAGCCACTGCGCATGCTTCTCCGTTGCAGGAACATTCAGGCCCGCAGGTTAGAGCTTGCTAATGCAATCCATGTGTGGTTAGTTAGGCCAGCTCAGGAAACGATGTTCATGTTCTTTAAAAACTGCAAGTACTATCCTGTACAAGTCCAATCCGGAGGAATATGCCGCTTCTGGAGAGCTGTTCATTAAAATTGTATTGTTTGAAGGTCCGTTATGGTGTTGAACTTGGAACTTCAAGCTAGTGTCGGTGCATTGTCACTGTCACCGCCGAGTTCGAGCAGTATATTCAGAGCTCCATCACCTATAGCCCATTTTGTATAGCTTTATCATATTCATCGGCATCATGGCCCTCGTATTCCCACAGAGTGTCATTGTGCGTGATAACAAGTCTATCAAATGATTAACCAGGCTTTGAAGAGCAGTTGCGGAGGCACAAGTCGAATAACCGTCGTGGCTAGTCTACAATAAAAGGGACTCCGCTTGCAGGGTTCTCTTCTTTAGCAAAGACCGCAGCTTGACGCACTGTTCAATGAGTATTCGCGTTTGAACCAGTGTACAATGTCTCGATGCCACTCCAACCAGCCTATTCGTGCGATCTATGGTACTAAATAATCGTCATGTTCAGTTGAGCGTCACCCCACCGAACAACCGAGCATAATTAGGATATATAGGAAAATTTTACATGCCTTCCTTCTCCGCAAGCGTCGTGAGTAACATCTAACAGTTATACACATGGTTGTCAGCTCGAAGCATTCTCATTGGTTGACAAGTGGTACGTACCGACATACTGTAGCTGATTTGTGGCAAAGTAAACCGAGCTTGAAATTAAAACCAAGATCATCCAACGAATTAAGTCCACGAGTTTAGCTCCAATCACAAAGCGTTCTATACATCAAATGTATATACATTAATTCTATTTCACCTCCTAGTCTTTGATTTATGATATCTATAATATCAAGTGAGTGGTTGTGGAAAAAGAGCGCTATTGGAGCATTGTTGTAAAGCCCACTACATGAATATTAGCGATATCGTAAACTGGAGACTGGGAAGTGAAGAGCACCTGTTATGTGTATTTTCTGTATAGAACATGTTGTGATTGGAGTAAAACTCGTGGAGTTAATTAAACTTTTAATTGATTGAGGTAGCTGAGTAGAAAGCCTCTTCTAAGTCGCCAACTTTTCTCCTCTACTCGTCAGATTTTTAAGTGTCCGCACCCCTGCAACCCTAGCCCTGGAATAGTCATTGCCAAGAGTCAATTTAAGAAAATTACCACCTCATGCATACAGCCCAGGCGCCTTATTAGGGGTGTGGGCACGCCCAGCGCCCACACCTAACAAGCCGTTAGCGGGGTGCCTTGCACTACACTAAGAAATCCCGGTATTTTTTCAAAATTGCAAGTTACTCAACAACAACACAATGGAGAGAATATCGGAAACTGCAGTATGATAGGTAACTGCAAGGCCTACATATGCATCCAAAAATCAAGTCAAATGGATCAATTTTGAGCAAGTTGAAAATGTGAGTGAGAGTCCATGCAGCTGGCGGATTTTTTGTCTTTCTTTTGACTCCCCTGTTTTATCACCAATTGTAAATCAAATTTGCTAGTGATGATATCAGAGCATATATGGCTTGCTGGCTGTCAATTGGTACTGGTTTTGGCATATTTGGATGGGTGGTTGCTGTAATAGATACAATTTTGAAGTTACAATACTGGAAGACACTCTACAGTAGTATAACTCAGGGAATTTTCGCCCAAGTGACATTTTACACTATTTAGAAATCACCAAGCTGACCCTGAATAGTCTTCTGCTATGCATAAGAGATACTGGTAGCAAGGGCACTGAATTCCAACTAGAATCGGTAGAGAAATCAAGTGGGGTAGGTAGTCCTCCTGCCTACCTACCAACCACCCCCATAAGTCTGCCAATTCTTGGTCAAATTCCATGCCCTTTTGCATAGAGTAGCTCTACTATATGTAATTATCCTTGGGCAGATACTAGAACTGTCTGCAAACTGGTTCAGGTCACTACATTTGAGTCATGAGCTGTCACTCATCACAGATGCACTTACAGTCAGGTAGAAAAGATTTACCTGATGGTATACAACATGTATCTAAGTGTCAGGTAGAATTAATATACCTGACGCAAAATACCAGTGGTGCTAAGCAGTGCTTAGCAGCATCAGCAGTGCTGAGTATATTCTAAGCCACTGTACTTGATCTACAACAACTCCTTGAATATTAGAGAAAACTAAAAGAGGAGGCAAGCAAGTGAAAGAGCATCTTGTTAACTACATTTCATATATAAACAATATCCTGGTCAAAGTAAAACTCATGGAGTTAATTGAGCTCAAAGTTGAATAGATGTGAGAGCTGGGAGCTGGGAGCGGGGGAGGTGGCTCTGGTGGGAGTGTGGCTACGAGGTGTCCCGCTAGCGGCTTGTTAGTGTGGGCGTTGGACGCGCCCACGCCCCTAATAAGGCGCCTGGGCCGTATGCATGAGGTGAAAATTACTACCCATTTAAAGTCTTTTACGTGCTGGGTTAGGGTTGGAGGGGTGCGGACACTTAAAAATCTGACGAGTAACTACTGAGACAATAGAGATAGACCCACCGGGAGCTAGAGACAGATCTATAGGTCACCCCAGGAGGCGGCGAAGCCGCTACCGTGTCTTGTACTATAGAAACTTGATATCGTTTCATATACTATTTGTTGTGTATCGTCATCAGAAAGTATTTCGTTGGTTCCAAACTTCACAGAAAGACTCCATACCGATGTCTTGCGGTATTTGACTTCTCCCGGCCAGTCTCCGGACTCCAAGGGCGATCGTTTTTCTCCCCAATAGGTATTGCGTCAAGCCTCACGGTTTTGTAGTATCCCGTCCTTTCCTCTCTCATACAGAGTTTAGTGATGCGCTACCCTCTACCCGTTGATGTAGGGAATGATTTGAAACCCCTTCGTCACGTTGACTTGCTACGGGTTTATTTGTGGTGTTCGAGCTCCACGTCACCGTCTAGCTGTTTTTTCTGCGATCTCCATCTCATGCTTTTCGAGCGAGATCCTTGGGTTCGTCTCCTGAACTCATTCGCATGGATGGTTTCTTAGTCGCTGTTATTCAGCTGGTCTATGACGCGGGGATATAATCAAATCCTCGCTGTGTTGATGCGCGTGTATTTGCGAATTGTTGATACAGTCACTCTCAAATCTTCCTTTAGTTAGTTTTCACAATTTGGTTGTTTCCAGTATTTGGCGTATTCATGATTTTCGCCTTCCTCGGCCATTCCCTCCTTCTCGATGCCGCCTATGTGGATTGTCGCGCTCTTCCAGTCTCTTCCAAAATATTTTCCGGCCTAACTTGCTTTCGTCTTCGGTTCGAACTTCGAAATATTACCAAAGTACTGTTGTTCAGTTCATCCACTTCATTTCAGCCTTCGTCTGTTTTGCTCAGGCCGTTAAGGCTTATGAGAAACGTTTCCTTCCCTTGGGGCTTGATTTTGCGGCCTAATAACCCTCGGCATGGCATTGTACCTACTGTGTAGATTGGAAATCGCGAAGACCAAAGCTTTCGTTTCTTGCAGTGATTGTGCAGAGCTGCGAGGGCTTCCTCAGGCTGAGCCTGTAGAAATTTGGGCACCGAATCCCCATCTGTAAGGTAGTGCTTGATAGGAAAGTTATTGAGGTGGAAGTTCTAAACAACGAGATTTTCGACTAGGGTGGATAGATTTTCTCAATATCCAGATGGCAGCGACATATACGACTCTACCCGTTTGTTTGTATCCGCTCGTCCTCGGATATCTACTTGCTTTTCGTATTCCGAGACTGCTTTGATCGATCATGCAGCCGCATTTCCTGTTCATGTCAGATACCTGTGGCTTCAAGAGGAATCTTACCAACATGGCCGCCATTCCCCCGCACTTGATCCCCGGTTCATTTGCCGCGGTGTGGACATTTTGGACACCAGCCTCCGGGAGTCGTAAAGTTGTCTTTTTCCAGTAAATGGTACCTTCCCACCCCCCTAGCCCCATCTACTTCTATGCTGATAGCCATGCCATCTGTAGTGTGCTGTTTATGCTGTACCTGATGAGATCGCACTCGGTAGAGATTCTCCTCGGGAATGGATAGGAGTGACTGACTATAAGGAGATGGAGCGGAATGGACGATGTGGATGTACCCCATAGTGAGCGCCAACTTAGCAAAATCAGTACACCTATCTTTAACGCAGGAGACGAACTAATAGTGGTAGAATATCAGGTACGAACGTCAGCATTCCACCGAGCTAATAGCACAAGGTGCTAACGACCTGCAAGTGCGGAAGTAATGTAGCGTAGTGCGAGAGAGGAGTGCGGTAGTGTTGTCATCGGCTATGGGAGGTACAATGGTGGTGTGCGAGCTCTGATAGATAGGGCGGATGCGGTGGAGAGGTTTGCTCGTTGAGGTGTTGTGGTTTGTGGTAGAATAATGGTGGTGATGTAGCAACCCCTTCTCGCGGCATCACTCAAATTTGCAGGTACAAATATCACAGGAACATCTTCTAGAGAATGGATGAACAACTGGAAATTATAATTGTCAAACGTCACTAAATCAGATTAAAGAAAACATCATTCATATAAAGAGACGACATGTGTCTTTTTCGATTCAGATTGGTTGGAATTCTGTGGCTGAGTGGCTCATTGTGGTAAGTACTTACTTCTTAAACTTAGATCTAAAATAGCTTGCCCTTTTAAGTCCATGAGTTTGACTGTGATCACAAAGTGTCCTATACACAAAATGTGGATAACTATGCCCTCTTTCACCTCCCAGTTCCAGATTTATGATATCTCTAATATTGAGTGAGCAATTATGGATCAACAGCATTATTGGAGCGTTTTTGTACAACTGCACCATGAATATTAGTGATATAGTAAATTGGAGACTGGAAAGTGATAGAGGACCTGTTTATACATATTTCATATATAGAACACTTTGTGATTAGAGTGGACCTAATTGAACTTGAAATAATTAGAGTTGCTGAGCGGGAGGCATTTTCTCAGCTGCCAATATGTTTGCTCTGGCAACAGGCTCGCAGGGACTTGAGAGATACGCTCACTGGGTGCTGACTAGAAATTACACTTTGCTGACAGGAAGCTGGCTGGAGACTATTTAAGCAATTTGGAATTCTTGAAGTATGTTAGTTGCATACATCTGGAAGCATAAACATGAGCCAGCTTAGGAGCCGCCGAAAATGATAACTCTGGGCTGGCTGAGCTCTCTAAGTCCCTCCAAAGGACGGCGAACCCGCCACCATACCTTGTAAAGACTATACACGCAGCCCAACAACGGGTCCTAGCCAGCGTGGCTGCTCTACTATACGCAAACAAACTTCTGACAACCTTAAAACGGCTATTAAACCCTCGTAGCTAAATGAGGATCTAAGCTCGCCAAATACTATCTTAGGCGTGGGACAGCGTTCACCAATAGACGAAGAGTAAGCAGACATCTATAGTTACAAACTCCGTAGGCCAAATCTATATCCGACTCCCATACTTCAGCACCCAATCTCAGTGAGATAGCCAATGCCCTCAAGTTTCCTCCCACACCTGCCATCTTTATCATTCGTTCGCCGTTAAACAGCTCGCCAGGCAACCGTAGTTTCTTCGAATTCTTGCTTCGTCACTTAATCTAATTCCTTCCTCAAGTCTTCGTTTCTGTAAGTGTCTCCCAAGTCCAGTATCGTGGGCGTGAAACCAGTGAAGTCGATGGTTCGAATCAGTCCCGGTTCAGAGAGTGAACCGGTTCAGTCGGTGCAGTTCAGAGTAGAAAATGGTTCGAACCACGAACTGCAAGTTCGGCACCGTAGGGGAACTAGTTCGAACCAGTTCCAAGGTGGTTCAAGCAGAGACTGAAATGATTTTTATAAGTAGATACAACATACAATACTCACTACAGAAATTGCACTTTCCACACCTTTGGCTGACATGTATCTCTCATCTCTGCATCCACGGATGAAATAACATGGCTTAGGACTTGGTTTTGTGGTAACGGCTTGAGAAGATTTAATCGAGAGAGCATTCTGGGAGGCTTTGTCGGGAGACGGAGGCTTTCTTCCTCAGGTAGAATGGACTCTTTTTATACCTGCTCTCTTGCATTCCGCTGTCCAATCAACTGAACCGGTTCCGAACCAGCTGGTCCCATGAAGTGAACCGGTTCCATATGGTCCGATTCAGACCCCGATCCGGTACCGATCCGCACCGCGAACCGCCAGTCCGAACCCGTTCACCCCGAACCGTTGACTTCATTGCGCGCAACACAACAGCCATATTAACAACATCATCCTCAGATAGATTATCCGCAATCCTTACTAGGAGGTATCTTTGCTAGTATTTGGGCTTTGCAGACATATCAGTAAGAACTTCACTAGCTTTGGAGTTGTATGGAGATTTGAGAGGCGATGGTGACAGACATACCAGACTCCCCAGGTCCATTGTTTGTAGTCGACAGACCAGACTCCTCAGATTCTTTGTTGGTCGTCGACATGCCGGACTCCTCGGGTTCATCATTGGCTATCGACATACCGGACTCAAAGGGTGCGTGCAGTAAAAATTGTTAATTGTTAAGGCGTTCTCAAAATTGTGAATGTAAAGTGTGAATGTGAAGCGTGCGATGAAAGAAGGAAGCTGAAAAGAGTTGGGTTGGCACAAGACGATTGAAAATGCAATGACGGCTTGCATGGAGAAGATGGTGGACCAATTGACGGATAGAGTGGTCAAGAGGTTTGAGGATGCGGCTGAGGAGAGTCGAAAGAAGGATGAGATTCGAAGGGGGAAACAGGTAGAAGCCACCCCTGAGGATGAAGATATGGAAGAAATTAGTCTTGAGCCTGGTGCGACCTTTTCAGAGGAGGAGAATGAGAAGGTAGACAGGATTTTGAGAGAAATGGAGGTGGAGGAACAGAATCTGGAGCAATCCAGACATGCGCCAACAATTCCGCCTGGAGGAGTGACAGGAGAGTTTCCGTGCCTGGAGGTAGGACAGGTTACGATCCTGAAGAAGAAACCGGTGGTGCCAGCGGTGCCACAACAGAAGAAGAAGGAGGTGAAAAAACCAGAGGAGAAGGAGATTCCGAAGGGACCGAAGGGACCGAAGGCAGGCGGGAAGAAGCCGGAGGTTAAGAAGCCGATAGAGAAAAAGCCAGAAAAGAAGCCGGAAGAGAAGAAGAAGGGGACGTGGGCGCAGAGAGTGGCTGCACCACCACCGCAACAACAGAAAAAACCCGAGCAGAGACAAAAACAGCAAGGGGAAAATAAGAAGAAGGGGGATGGCTTTCTGGAGGTTAAGAGAAGTCAACACAAAAAGGAGGAGTTGAAGCCGGTCCCCCCTGGACAGAATTTGATGGAGAAGAGGAGAGTCACCTTTAAGAGGGATAATGGACTTCCGCTTTCTCAGAAGAAAGATTTGGATATTTTGTAGGAGGTGAATAGAGTACTTTTTGAGGTGAAGGTCCCGCATTTTGTACGCATCCAAGGGGTTACGAAGGATACCCGCGGATGCCTATCAACGATCACGTCCCCGAGAGCAACAGCTGAAATGTTGATTCCGTACCGGGAGGTGGTGATCAAAGTGGCGAGGAAGGTGGACGCAGGTATTGTGGACATCGAGACAAATGAACTCTGGGAGAGAGTCAAGATGCACGGCGTCAATTTCAATAAGTATTTCAGTAAGAAAACTGGAGGAGGACAGGAGAAATTGAGGCAGGAGTTGCAGGCTGAGAACGAGGGGGTGGTGTTGCCCCTCCCAATTAACTGGATTGGAGGACTGAAAGATGTGCAGAAGAAGAAGGGGGGAGGAAAGAAAGCAGTGTCGGTTGTGTTTGCGGTCAAAGAAAGTAAAATGGCCGAGAAAGTGTTGAAGGGAGGATTGAGGGCGGCAGGCGTGAAGTATAATGTGGAAAAGTTCATGCAGGCCGGACCAGATTCCTTCTTTGGAGTGTGCAGCAGATGGGGACATGTTGAGGCAAAATGTGGGGCACTGAAGATGCCGGCCTGCATGTTGTGTGCGGAAAGACATTTGACAAAGAATCATAAGTGCAGCGTGGTAGGTTGCAAAGCGAATGCAGCACAGAACTGCACCCATAACGTTGACAAGTGCGTTAACAGTAAGGGAAATCATATTGCGAAGGCGAATGTTTGTGTTAAGAAACAGGAAGTCTTTAAGATTGCGAGAGAAGAAAGATGAACCTGGAAGGAGAGAGAGGGGGAACGTTGAAATGTAACTATGGATTAACAAAAGAAGCCGCGACAAACGGAGGATGGGGAACCATCGACGGCAGAGGCGGAAAAGAAAACTCCGGAAGAGGAGCAGAGGATATGTGAGTTGGAAGTCCAAGTTGTTTCGACACAGGTGATGGCCATGTCAATCTCTAGCGCAGGGATCCCAGAAACCCCCATGACGCAATGGTGAAGTGCATAATGCACAATTGTGGGAGGGGGTATGAGGCGACGATGATTGCGCTGGAAAAGGGAATTGCATCAGCAAAATGTATTTTAGTCACTGGAAGCCTCCAGGAGTGTCTGAGAGGATGTGGAGTGTAAACTTAGATGCGTCAATTTCTGGAGAGTATCAGACCCTAGGAGGGCATTCCTGCTGGCCTTCAGAGTAACTGGGAGCGTCGGCGACAAGCCTGGGAGCGCCGACGACAAGCCTGGGAGGACCTGGAAGGGCTGGCAACAAACCTGGGAGCGCCGGCGACAAACCTGGGAGCGCCGGAGACATGTCTGGGAGCACCTCGAATCACAGTAGAGCAGTCTGGGAAAAACAACATCTTTGTTGGGAACGCTGCTGGTGCGCCTGGAAAGCATAGCTACTAATTATCGTTGAACGATTTTTAAAACTTCATGTATTCCGTTTGTATTCTCATCTATGTATCTATATTGCTACCCATCTACACACGGTATATCTGGACTAGCTGCAGGTGGTGCTTGGGAGCAATTCGAGGCACCCCCGAAAATGACGATCAAGTAAACTCAGGCCGCAATCGAGCGAGTTTGGAGATGCAATTGGACATTGTGATTGAGTGAAGTCAGAGATACACACCGAGGCCGTGATCGAGCGAGGTTGGAGATGCACTTGGAGGCCGTGATTGAGTTAACTCAGAGATGCACTCCGAGGTTGTGATTGAGTGATTTTCGAGATGCACTTTGAGGTGGTGATCGAGCGAGTTTGGAGATGTACTTTGAGGCGGTGATCGAGTGGGTTTGGAGATGCAATTGGAGACCGAGATTGAGTGAACTCAGAGATGCACTTGGATACCGTGATCGAGCGAGTTTGTAGATGCACTGGGAGGCAGTGATCGAGCGAGTTTGGAAATCAACTGGAGACCGAAATTGAGTGAACTCAGAGATACACCCCGAGGCCGTAATCGAGCGAGTTTGGAGATGCACTTGGAGGCCATGATCGAGTGAACTCAGAGATCCATTCCGAGGCTGTGATCGAGCGAGTTCGGCGATGCACTTGGAGGCCATCATCATGTGAACTCAGAGATGTACTGCAAGGCTGTGATCGAGCAAGTTTGGAGATGCACTTTACGGCAGTGATCGAGCAAGTTTGGAGGTGCACTGGGAGGCGGTGATTGAGCGAGCTTGGAGATGCACTTTGAGGCCGTAATCGAGCGAGTATGGAGATGCACTTGCAGGCTATGATCAAACGAGATTGGAGGAGTACTTGGAGGTGGTCAATCTGGAGGCAGTCGATGGGAGGCCCGCCAGATGCTGAGACTCTATTCATTGGTTAGTTAACTCGAAACCGTGGGAATGTGACGAGGTGACTTTACCTTTTAAGCTCGTATGGAGAACTGGCTGGTGGCGGTCGATCGGTAGGGATGTACGCTGGAAGCTGAAGCTACATTCAGAGGTCAACTCGAAATTGTGAGAATGAAGGGATGACAGACAATCTTAGGTGTATGCTGTATGTTGTACTCGGTGTATGCTGTATTCGGTTTATGCTGTACTCGGTGCATGCTGTACTCGGTGTATGCTGTACTCAGTGTATGCTGTACTTGGTGTATGCTGTACTTGGTGTAAGCTGTACTCGGTGTATCCTGCGCTCGGTGTATGCTGCACTCAGCGTTAACTCATGATGATGGCATGGAGAGATAGAGAGGGATGACTTATCTCTGTGTTCTTGCGATGATAGTAGAATTGTGGACGAGAAAGCGAGAGATGGGGATGAAAATGAGAATGATATGGAGGATACGAGCGGCTATAAGAAATCAGGAGTACGACTTGCCTGATTAGGTTTAGAAGACCTCTTATCGGTGTTATTACCGGCCAGATCGGGCCTCGTACCTGCCGTATCGGGGATCGTCAATTGTCTTGCACACGAAATTCTCTTCAGTCCCAGTTTCTCATGATGATTTCCCTCATGTCCTCTGATCTCTCTCTGTCTCCACCATCACCTCAGAACACAAAGTTAAGTCTTCCCTATCTATCGCTCCATGCAATGATCATGAGTTAACACCGAGTACAGCATACACCGAGTACAGTATACACCCAGTACTGCATCATCCTGAGATCGACTGTCTCCCACTCCCAGCCAGTCTCTCATCTCTAGGCGGACCTTATTGTACTCAACTCTCTACATTCCCACAATTATGAGTTAACCAATGAATAAAGTCTCAGCTGCCATTGCACCTCCCTCCCAATCTACCGCCTCCAGATCAACCTCCTCCATGTACTCCTCCAATTTCGATCGATCATGGCCTCCAAGTGCATCTCCCAACTCGCTCGATCACGGCCTCCAAGTGCATCTCTGAGTTACACGATCGCGGCCTCCAAATGCATCCCCAAACTCGCGCGATCACAGCCTGCAAGTGCATCCAAACTTGCTCTATCATGGCCTCCAAGTGCATCTCTGAGTTACACCATCAACGACCTCCAAGTGCATCTCCAAACTCGCTCGATCATGGCCTCCAAGTGCATCTCTGAGTTCAACTTGATCTCGGCCTCCAAGTGCATCTCTGAGTTACACGATCTCAGCCTCCAAATGCATCTCCAAACTCGCTTGATCACAGCCTCCCAGTGCATCTCTGAGTTCAACTTGATCTCGGCCTCCAAGTGCATCTCTGAGTTACACAATCTCGGCCTCCAAATGCATCTCCAAACTCGATTGATCACGGCCTCCAAGCGCATCTTTGAGGTTAACTTGATCTCGGCCTCCAAGTGCCTCTCCAAACTTGCTCGATCGCGGCCTCCAAGTACATCTCCCAAGTTCACATGATTATGGCCTCCAAGTGCATCTCTAAGTTCTCTCCATCAGCATCTCCAGGTGCTCCTGCAATTACGCTGCAGTACTGTCTGCCGCCAGATTGGCTGCATGTATATATATAGAGACTTAAATAGATAATACATGCCATATTATGATGTAGCGAATCTTGTGACTGTAACAAAGACAAAATGCCTTGTGGTTATGGAACCCTAAGAACCACTGCTGCGAAAATACAGCACCAAGTCTTCCGCAGAGCTGCGCAGAGGTTTCAGCTGCTCCAAAATGTGACTATCCTATAAGTCAAATATCAGAGCATCCCGAATGCACCTCTATAACTGCAAGTGCTTTGAGGAGCACTTGAGAATGCTCTTGCAGAGTCTGAAAGCACTTTGCTTAGCTCCAGGGGGGCCTGGGAGCATCTGGAAGTACTTAGAAGCACTGCTGACGTTGACCGGAGTGTCTGGGAGGTTGGCGTGTGGCTTCCGGACTGATTTACAGTTTGCTGATGTGTTTGGGGGGCTGATGTTGTGATGATGCAAGAACAAAGTAGTGGAAAGAGAGGGATACAACATTAGCCACCCAGGATATAGATTAGTCAGGGGAGGAATAACTATGACCGCGATAAGAAGAGATACACATCTGTAGTTTTCGGAAGTGGATATGGGGGGAGATGGAGATGTACAGGTATTTGATATACAATATCCCTCAGAGAAAGAAATGAGATTGGTGAATGTGTATGATCAGCTGAGGCAGGTGGAAGGGGTGAGGAGCCAAGGCAGACCGGCGCAGACCGCAAGATGGGCGGAGATTATGGGGCGGAACACGATTCTTTTAAGAGGAGATTGGAATGCTCACAGCGATAGATGGGACCCGGAGTGCCCACCAAAAACAGATGAAGTCTTCCTAACAAATTTTATGGATACGTATGAGTTGACGGATGTTACCGATGGGGAAGCAACCCATACGAGTACGAGAAACAGCAAAACTTCGAAATCGCTAATAGATTTCTTTATAATGAAAGCTGCGATGGCTAATAGTTTGGAGATAGCTATAGATTTGGCAACTACTTCGGATCACGCAATTGTGTGTGCCCACTTAAGATGGGATGAAGGGGAAGGAGTCAAAGTATCAAGAAAAGTTATGGGATGGGATATTCATGGGCTTAAGTCGGAAGAGAAAAAAGAAAATTTCGAAAAAGCACAAATACAGTGGAGGGACAAGAGCTCAAAGAGACCCGTTTTGGATGAAAATAGCAGTGGAGAAGAATTACAGAAGGAAGCTGAGTGGATACAGCGAAACTTTGTTAATCATCTCAATAGGTGCTGCAAAAAAGTAAGAGTTTGTGCAAGATCCAAGAGATGGTGGAATGAGGAGATTGCAGAAAATAGAAGAATTTTGGGCTTGTTAAAAAGGGCCAGATGAAGGGGGGAAGCGATGCAGCAGCAAGTTATGAAGTAGCAAAACAACATCCAGCTAATAATCCAACAATCAAAAAGAAAGATGTGGCAGGAGTTTTTATCTTCGGCCACGAAAGATCAGGTGTGGCAGGCCTTGATGTATACAAAACCAGGAGGTCAACTAACGACGAAAGCTTTAAAATCCAGGGCTGGAGTGATGGCAGAATCCTGGGTGGATGAAGCAGAATTAATTAAAGCAGAAGCGTTCCCGAAGCCTTTGAAGGGTGTGGAGAGAAAGGACCAAGAAGAGGGAGGGAGAATGTGGAAAAAGATTACTGTTGAGGATATTCAATTGGCTTTGTTTGATCAATCAGTCAAGAAGGCACCTGGTCCGGATAGACTGGGTTTTAAGGCAGTAAGGTTATTGTGGGAGTGAGATGCTCCAAGAATAATCGCAATCGTTAAAATAATATTTAGGTTAGGAATACATCCGCGAGCTTGGAAACGAGCAAGGGGGGTAGTTATACCAAAACCGAATAAACCGGACTACGGAGTCACCAAAGCATATAGGGTGATTATGTTGTTGAAACATCTGGGAAAGGTAGTCGAGAAGGTAGCAGCAAATGCAATAGCAGAGGAGTGTGAGCGAAGGCAGCTACTTCAGGACAGACAGTTTGGATGTAAAAACAGAAGGTCAGCAATAGACCCGATTGGAAGGTTGATGAAGAAAGTAGAAGAAGCGTGGGGAAGGGGGAATACTGCGGCAGTGTTGTTGATGGATGGTAAGGGAGCCTTCCCGCATGTGGCAAAGGGGAACTTGATAAAAAGAATGGAAGACATCGGATTTGAAGCTGATCTGGTGAGATGGGTGGAAAGTTTTATGCAAGAAAGAAAAGTGATTATGTCGATGGACGGAAAGGAGGGAGACAGTATGGATGTGGAAACGGGAGTTCCGCAGGGGTCACCAGTGTCGCCAGTACTTTTCATTATATATCTCGCGGGATTATTCGGCAAAGTGGCAAAGGAAGAGGAAGAATGTGAAAGGGAGGGTATATCTTTTGTCGATGATGTGGCATGGGTGGTAGAAGGTGAAGATGTTGGGGAATGCACTCAATGACTGGAAAGATGCACCGCGGAAACAGAGAGTTGGGTGAAGGAAAACGCCTGTCAGTTTGACATTGAAAAAACCGAAGCAATGTTGTTTACAAGGAAGAGAAACAATAAGGAACCAAAGATAAAGGCCAAGATAAGGGTCGGAAGTTATGAGGTTCAGTACAATAAATAAGTGACAAGATGGTTAGGAGTATGACTGGATAGTATGCTGACTCTGAATGACCATACGACGAAGATTTTTGCGAAAGCAAGAAGGGCACAGAATAGGGTGCAATCCTTGATGACAACGAAAGGATTAAGCCTGGAGGGATGTCAAAGGATTCAGATCGCTGCAGTACAGGCCGTTGCGTTATACGGAGCTGAATCCTGGTGGAAGGAACAAAAGAACAAAGCGCAGGAGGTACAAAAGATTTTGAACAAACTATGCAGAAGGGTACTAGGATGCTTTAGGACGACACCTCAGGGAGCTTTGATAAATGATGCTGAACTTAGACCGGCAAATGCGATTCTTCATAACTGTGTTAGATACTATAAGATAAGGCAAATGATGATGCCCAATGCTGCAGGCGGAGGGAGGATGATAGAAATGGAAGGAAATGTGGTACGAAGGGTGGAGGGGATTGATGAGTTGATCCCGGAGGATTACCCTGTCAAGAGGAGGAAATACGAGGTGACCATGTTACCGGAAATGAAGAAAAGGCTGAAAGGACAAGTTATAATTCAGGAAGAAGAACAAGCATTGGAAGAAGCGAGAAAAGAAAGAGAGGGCTTAGTTCTTTGGACTGATGGATCGAGAAAAGAAGATGAGTGGGTAGGGTGTGCAGTGGTATGGAAAGAAGAAAGATGGAATAAGAGGAGGGTGCACCTAGGCCGACAGAAAGAAGTGTTTGATGCAGAGATGTATGCAATGTCGGAAGCAGTGAAAATTGTGGATGAGATTTGCAGGATGAAAGAAGTGAGGAGAGTGACGATTTTTACGAACTCCCAAGTGACTTTATGATGAATACAATCAGATGAACCAGGACCAGAACAAGTACTGGCGTTAGGGACGATGAATTGGGAAAGCGAGTTGATCGATAGAAGCATCCAGGTAGAGTACTGATGGGTACCTGCGCATAAGGGTGTGGACGGCAATGAAGAAGCAGACCTACAAGCAACGAAAGTGGCATATAAGCATTGTGGGAATTATACCGAAACCCTAAATCCATTACCGCATTTAAATTACGTTTCTTTCGCCCATATTAGTCCAAGGTTAACTGAGACGAAATGGGAAGAAAGTGAGGAATAAATACAAGAAATGGGGAAGAAGTCAAAGCAGAGTTACCGGTATGATTTGGTGAAAAGGGGAGGTAACAAAGCGGTGCTGGGATCTAAAAAATTGATTGCAGTGAGGTTTTATCAACTTAAGACAGGACATGCTCTTATGGGGAAATACCTTAGGCAAATCAGAAAAAGAAGAGATATAAAATGCTGGTGGTATGGGCATGAATATCAGACGAGAGACCACCTTTTTAAGTGGTGCAAAAGATGGAAACAAGAACAGAAGCAGCTTTGGGTTGATGGGCAAGAGGGGGAAGAGGGGTATGAGGGTGTTGAGAAAGTTGTGAAAAAGCTGAAAATTAGTTTGCCAATGTCTCTTGTTTTTGGGGAGGAAAAATGTTCACGGGGTCTGTTAGATTTTCTTCATCATACGGATGTCGGCAGAATTAGCGGAGTGGAGGAGGAAGCGGAGAACTCAGATCATGAGGAGTCGAGTGATGGTGGGGTGTAAAAGCTGATGTTTTTTGGTGGTTTTGGGAGAAGAGGACTCACGACTTTGCTTTTGTTTCTTTATGTTACGGAAGAAGCGGGGAGGAAATGTGTATGGGATATATGCCATGGCCGCTAGCGGCCGAATGCAATATGATTACAAACAAACAAACAAAGAGTTGGGTTGGCCTCCAGTCACGTGCAGCCCAACTTCTATATGAGAAGCTTCGACGCACGTCACACTAAGAACAGTACAAATCCGACACATCACTATGACATTCCAGAACCTATTTCCTGAACTGATCTACTCAATCAGCGACCAAATCAATCGTTTCTCCGACCTATCTCGGGTCAACTGCCGTTTCCAGGCCCATCTCACGCCCATTCCAGCCATTCATCGACTCCGCCAAAGAACAACCAATTTCCGCTGCCTCGATCGCGACCAACAGCGATAATCAACGGGCTGCTATTCGCGATAGTTGAATATGACGATGCTACAAGACTGCAAACCTTCGTGCGCCACGGGCTGAATTTGAAAAACTCCTCAAACGGTCAGCTCCAATGCTGCATCCATAACCATTTGTATTAAAAAATGGTTTTATTCCTCTATCGCTTGACGAAGTGCGGAAGAGTCAATGCATATAGCCTAAGAGAAAATAGCTCTTCGTCGATAGAGCTGTGAAGAGGGACGGATAATATCATTGTCGATCTAACTTTCTAGCTGCGATTCATAGTCGTTAGAAAAGAAGCGGCGAGGGCAGAATAATGAAGGTTGGTTGACTCCTTCTCGTATCCTATGTTATGGGAGATGTTTCAGTGGAGCGTTAGAGTTGGGTAAAGACGGGGATCGACATACCAGGATCGGAGAGACCGGAGATTGAGAATTGTAGACTAGATCGAGGCGATAAGTTTTGTAAGACCTCCGGTTCAGAAGCTACCAACCTCGACGACCTCATCCGTCAGTGTATTCCAGACAATTATATCGAGCTAGTGAGGTAGTACGGTAAGGATCGAGAGAGAGAGAGAATGTTGCGAGGAAAACGGCGACAGTCCAGATGGAGGATGATACGACGGGAGAAACGGTGAGAATCAAGACGAAGGATGCTACGAGGGGAGAAACAACGAGAGACAAGACGACGAATGTTACGAAGGGAGAGATGGCCGCTGATTTGGAAAGTGTGAGACAATAGCGGGGGTGATGGGAGTGAGAGGAAGACAGTGAAGGGTGAGAGTGCGACGCAGCTGAGAGAGCGTGTTATGCGCAGGATTGAGGAAAGTCGTGCTGAGTTAGGGATACGTTGTGAATAGAGGGGAGAAAATGCTTTTGGGAGCCTGTGTTGCTGAATGGGTACGGGGTGAAGGAGAAAGACACCGTGGAAAACACCAACCACAGACAGATGGCAAGAAATTCGAGAACGTAGATACTAGGCAATCATCCCTGACATTCTTCAGCTCTCCTGCCATCCAAATTTCCACCAACCGCTGTCGAGGGTAGTCTGTTGAAATACTGACTGCTTTGAAGCTTAATTGTATTCTATCTAAGAGGGCCACAAGGCCAATATAGATGAGAGTGCAAGTACGGCTGAATGCCATCAGCCCATATCAGAGTCAACATTCATCTTCGGCCATACAAGACATCACCGTCTACGGCCATACGAGACACCTCCACTCCGGCCATACAAGACATCTCCGCTCCGGCCACACAAGACATCTCCGCTCCGGCCATACGAGGCTCATCTCCGGCTGAGACCTGTATATGCAACACTCCCCCCTCTTGCTACGCTCTGTGGAGCAAGAAACAAACAAACAAACATAATGCGCAACTTTGTGATTCCCATAGTAGCCTCCTTAAAACCCTGCTTGAGAAGTGAGCAGGGAAAGAGTACTACCGTAGCCTTAAACCTTAAATTGACCTCCAATTACCATAAACCCATTGCTTTCGTGAACTTCGTATGCTTATCTTTCGTAAGTGCTTTCGTGAGTATATCTGCCACATTTTCGTTCATGTGTACGTGGGAGTAGTTGACTATTCGGCGTTTGTGCAGATCTTGACTATTGTGATAGCAAACGTCGATGTGCTTAGTTCGAGCTTTGATGATTCCTGTGGTGATTAGAGTGAGAGCACCCTGATTGTCGCAGTTGATTGGCAGCAGTAGTGAGTCTCGCTGAGAACCGCGAATATCTTTTTGCAACTGGAGTAACCATTTCGCTTCTGTGGAGGCCTCCGAACAGGTGATGAATTCGGCCTTGAGAGTTGACATGGTAATGAGGCCTTGTTTCCGAGACTGCCACGAGACTGCTCCATTGCTTCCGAGAAACACATGACCTCCCTGGGATTTGCGGTCCACGCTGTCATTGGCCCAATTGGAATCCGAGTACCCTACAAGACTATTGTCGATGTCAGTGCTGATGCCGATGCCATTGCCGGTGAAGTGTAGTAGATAATCAGCTGTAGATTTGAGATACTGAAGAACTCTCTTGGCAGCGGTCATATGGCTGGTGAATGGCTGCGAATTGTAACGAGAAAGTGCAGCGACCGCATATGAGATATCTGGCCAAGGTTCAAGTGCTACGTACATTAGTGATCCCACGACTACTTGATAGTCTGTGATATCTTTCAGTTCCTTCTCCCCCCGATCCTTGGCCAAGTCCAACTTTACATTGGGATCCATGGGCGTCGAGACACCGTAACTATGCTCCATGCCAAATCGTATGAGGATTGTGGTGATATAGGCTTTCTGACCGAGACTGATTCTGGTACCAATTTTATCGCGGTAGATCTCGATGCCAAGGAATTGGCGTGCCGGCCCGAGGTTCGTGATCCAATATTTCTCCGACAGTTTCTCCTTGACCTCAATCGCGGCTTTGGCGGCCGCCTCCGGATACGACATGGAGATATCGTCGAGATACAGAAGTATCAGAATACCGTCGCTGCAGAGATAGAAATTGGGATCGGCTGAGGACTGTGTGAACCCAAGAGAGAGTAGAAAGGCATTGATATCGTCGTGCCATAGCCGTGGAGCCTGTTTAAGGCCGTAGAGAGCTTTCCTGAGTCTGACAATGATCTTTGGTGTGTTGAGGCCCTCTGGCCATTCTTCTGGCAAAGTCATATAGATGTCATCGTCGATTTTGGGGTTTAGGAAAGCGGTAACTACATCCAAGTGGTCCATATTACTCCCGTATCTCGCGATGAGAGAGATGAGATACCGAAACATAGTTAGCTTCCCAACAGGAGCATAAGTCTCACCGCAATCCGTCTGCTCGTATCCCTTTATGACTAGGCGAGCTTTATACCATGTGGACCCATCAGGGTTGTATTTAGTCTTATAAACCCACTTAGAGCCAATTGGCTTAACTTGCAGTTGCCATGCTTCCCGGGAGTTCAGAGCGGAGAAGGTGTTATTGAGCAGGATCGATGTGCTTTCTTCCTCCATGGCTCTTTTCCAGTGATCTCTTTGAGGGCTTTCCATAGCTTCCACGTATGTGAATAGATCTTCTATGGATGACATTAATACTTCTGCGGAGGCTTTACCTTGGCTTCTTGTGACACGACTCGCTATCGGCGGAGCTGGAGATGCTAGCAGTAGTTAGCTGGATTTCTTGGTCGCTGCTACCGAACGCCGGGCAGTCTGATCCTCTCTGCGGAGGCGCCAGCTGTGGGCGATGTTTTCTGCATCTGCTGCCGAATGCTGGGCAGTCTGATCCTCTCGGTGGAGGTGCCAGCTGTGGGTGATGTTTTCTGCTTCCTTGTCAGGAGCTTCATGCATGGGAGATGTGGATCTCTTACCTATCTACGTAGGTTGACTATCTTGTCCTCGGAGAGGCTCACCTCCAGTATCTGTTTCATTGACATATTTCTCATCTTCTGGTAATCCAAATATGTCGATCTCATTGCTTCCATGCTGACACAGCATGTGTCCATTTCTTTCTTCGTCGAAGACGACTTCTAATTGGGCTTTTACCTTCTGGAATTCGGGATCCCATATCCTCCACAACGTCTTTGAGTCGTGTGTGTAGCCTACCATCATGCAGGGCTTTGACCTGGGGCCGAACTTACCCTGGCGGCGCTGAACTTCGGTAATGAGTCTACTGGCGTAGCATCCGAATCGTCGTAGATTGTGGAGAGAGCCTTGATACGATATTTCGTTGCTGTCAGCATCGTGCGTTGGTTTGCCAAATCCATGCAGCATCTCGTATGGCGTTTCATACGGTGCTTGATAGCCATCGTGGTCATTTCTTTTGAGGCCTTCATTCGGTGATCTTTGATGGAGATATACTGCGATATTAACTGCTTCTCCCCAGATCTGAATGGGAGCCTGGGAGTCAATCATCATTGCCCGGGCTTTTTCAGTGATTGTACGGATCATTCGTTCTGCAACACTGTTCTTATGGTGGGCGTATGGAGGGCATGGTTCGTATGTAGTACCGTGGGCTGCGAGGACATATTGGAAGGTCTTATTTTTGTATTCTCCCAGTCCATTATCGCACCGGAATCGCTTGATCTCGTATCCCATTGAGTCTACTCGGGCCTGAAATGACTGGTAGGCGGAGGTGCAGGTCACGCCTGTTTTATTTGGGAGCAGCCATACGGATATGTACCTCGTGTAGTTGTCGATGAATAGTATATAGTATTGATTGTATCCCAAGGTCAGTGTAGAGAAAGGACCGCATGCATCCGAATGTACAAGTTCAAAAGGCTTCGTAGTTCGCTTGACTGGCACTTTAATTAACCTTTGCTTGTGCTTGGCTTGGATGCAGACTGTGCAAATTGAATCATCGTGTTTATGTCCGACAATCAGAGTTTTCATGGCAGTAGGATTTATATGGGCTAGTCGTCAGTGCCATAGTCTTGATTCTGAGATTGTGCGAGACTTTCGAGTGGACTTAGTTTTTGCTGTGATAGGTGCTTTTGGAGGCGAGCTTTCTCTTGGAGGTGAGCTTTCTCTTTTTCTCTTTCTGTCGTTCTCAGTAGTCGATGATAGGAGTGCAGTTGCGGGAACTATGATATATATGCCATTGACTACTTTTCCGGCGAGGGTGCAGGAAGATGGCGCAGTTATGGAGCATTTTCCGTTCTGAAATATAGTTGTATGCCAGCCCAGATCCAATTGGTTGATCGATAGAAGGGAATGTCAAAAAGTAGGAGTATGGAGGGCTTCGACTTGATAGCCCTGTATAACGTTGACAAAACCATAATGCGTGGCGGTAACTGAGTTGTTGCCTCCGAGATCAATTACTATAGGAAGTGAGAGCTTTTTGACTGTTGAGAAGCTGCTGCGGTCATTGCACATGTGGTGTGACGCTCCAGCATCAATGACCCATTTTGGAGCAGCAGCGGCGGTAAGAGCACAAGCTGTTAGTCAGAAGGGATCGCAGTCTCCGGTCGTAGCAAGAGCTGCTGTAGCAGTGGCTTTCTTTACTTTCCACCACTCCTTTATACGTTTGTAGAAGACGCAATCAACTTTGATGTTGCCTGGAAGCCCGCACTGGAAGCAAATACACTCATCGTTGTTTCCTCCCTCCTGAGCGCGTTTTCGCTTTCTGCATGCATCTGTAGTATGGCTGTCAATTTTGCAATAGGTGCACTTACTCTTGTGGCTGCTTCCACGACTTCCACCGCTTCCACCGTGTCCACCGCGTCCACCGCGTCCACCGCGTCCACCGCGTCCACCGCGTCCACCGCGTCCACCGCGTCCACCGCGTCCACCGCGTCCACCGCGTCCACCGCGTCCACCGCGTCCACCGCGTCCACCGCGTCCACCTCGCCCACCGCCTCGGCCACAGTAGCCACCACGTTGGGACAATAGGGCGGCCCCCGTGGTTGCATCTCCGAGTTCCTTGGTAAGGCCGGATGTCGTTTCTTCTTCTAGGAGGTCGTGCATGGCTTCTTCGGGTGTGGGCAAGTGGCTTCTATGCTTTAGGACCATTAATATCATCACATACTGTGATGGCAATGATGTGAATATTTTTCTGCGGAAATCGCGATCGGTGATTGCATCGTCTGTATGGTCTAGTTGTGTGCGGTAGTTACTAAGCTTGGTGAAGTATGCTTTCAGTGGTTCGTCCTCCTTGGGTCGGCAAGCTCGGAACTGGCAATGGATGTCTTGTCTGCCGATATAAGATCCGGCTGTGTCCAGGCTGGTTTCTAGTGTATTCCACATTTCGAGAGTGTTTCTCATTCCTTTGACTATGCGCTGTACTTCGGGTGAACAGAAAAGTCTGATCATAGACGTGGCTTCGGCTTCCTTAGCCTTCCATTTATCATAGTTGTCATCGTGGTCGAAATCAAGAGGCTGTGGTTCAGGGTCATCTCCGGTGACGATTGCATATGCTCTCATGGCTGATAGAATGAGTATCATGTCGTCTCTCCATTCGTCGTAGTTGGTGTGAGTGAGCTTAGGAATGTCGCCCCACCTGGTCTTGTTGAAGGCAGGTTTGGAGAAAGACATTGTGAGATCGTGGTGTTGAGTTTTAGTGTTGTTTATGCGGTTGTTGCTATGGTGACGAGGTTTAGGGTTCTTGAGGCTCTTTTGAAGATCGTGAAAGAGATCGCAGGAAAGATCGTAAAAGAGGTCAATTGGAAAGATCGTGAGATTTTTAGATAGTAGCGATAGCCGGGCTCATAACCTGATGAAATACTGACTGCTTTGAAGCTTAATTGTATTCTATCTAAGAGGGCCACAAGGCCAATATATATGAGAGTGCAAGTACTGCTGAATGCCATCAGTCCGTATCAGAGTCAACAGTCATCTCCGGCCTTACAAGACATCACCGTCTACGGCCATACAAGACACCTCCGCTCCAGCCATACAAGACATCTCCGCTCTGGCCATACAAGACATCTCCGCTCCGGCCATACGAGGCTCATCTCCGGCTGAGACCTGTATATGCAACATAGTCGAATTATCCAAGACCGAGTGAGCATCTGTGAAGCTTTGCACCGCAAACCGAGCAGTCTCGAAGAAGACACTCGTTTTCGCTGCAAGTGACCACAAGTTTCTCTGGTTATATGTATTAGACTCTTACATGGCCATGGCCAAAATCAATCATAAAATGCTAGGCTCTTAAGTTAGCTATGCTAGAAACGCCAGTGATCTCAACAGTTCAAACCAGTCATGGTCCGAATAGTGAACCAGTTCCCTTCTTGAGAGGTAAATTACATAGAGAGAAATGGCTTGGGATTTGAGACTGGTTCGAACCAGTTCCCTACCGAAACGTTGAGATCACTGAGAAACGCCGGGTACAGGTCCGAAACCTGAAGTTCTACCTAAGGTCCTACGTTCAAAACCTGTAGAGATCACCCTTTTGTTCTTATATCCGGCTGTAACCCACTCAATACGTAATAATAGGCATTTCTCAAAATAATTTGTTATATACTTGAAGTTTTACATGGCCATTGTTGAAATTAACGCATATATAACCACTGAGCCTTTAGCTTATGTGCTTGAAACACTAGGTGTTGAAAGCGTTTGCGGTATGTATAGGTTTAAAATTTATAGTGCTGTAAACACTACACTACCTAAGGTCACAGGCTTAAACTTATACTAGTCGTTTTTACTCTTTTGTCCAGCCGCATTTAATCTCAGTAGAACATTCCATGTGTATCTGTTACGCTAGAGGAGTATGCTCTTCTCAAGTGTTAGCGGAACGCCTAACACCCCGCATTCTAGAATTATAACTCCAGCCGCGAGAGAGGCGTCTAAATTAGATAGAGAGATGGATGAATTCATTCTCTTTTCCTTACGAGAAAAAGAGTGATCACTGCAATTTTCGAGGCTGTGATTTCAGTGTTTACAGCACTATATTATACTAGTTGAGACCAGTTCTTGTTTATCCTATGTCGTGTGGATGACTGAGATTCACTATGTAATTCTGCTCTAATTCGAGTTCCTGAGTATGATGGAGATGCTGTTTAGGGTTCGATAGGCGGGGCACAAATATGTATAGGAAAAGAGCGAATGCCGTAGGTTTCGAGGCTGCAATCTTTCTTCGTGATTTGTAGACACTGGGAGCGTTGATAGCACTAGCCGAGCGAGGACGGCTCTTGTTTATTTAATAAACTAGATCCTTGAACATCCGAACCATGGCTGGTATGAATAGGGTGACTAAAACCAAAAAACCGGAGAAAAATGCCGATATCAGCAGTAAAGGAAAAGCAAAAGAGTGGTGACTAGATATTTGCAGACTGTAGCCTCAGTAGCCGCCGTAATCGAACCTGTGGCCTTGGTGTTTTCAGCTCCGGGTGTTTGCAGCAGTCATGCTCTGCCGTTGAGTTTGGAAGTTCTTTGTATAGATATTCACTGACCCAAACTGCTAAACTTGAATCCCCAATCCATGCTGTTCTACTGGCGGGTACCAGGGTGAATTTAGGCGTCTATGTATGTAGGCGGCGTTAACATACAGTTCCACGAAAGTGCCAAAGAAGCTGCAAAAGAAGAGCAAATAACAGGTTTCGAGCCTGCGACCTTGGCCAGTGCGATTAACAGTCGCCGCGGTGTATAGCACCAGTTGAGCTAGGTGATTCTTGTGTATTCGTTGTGCTGGATAATTGAACCCCCCAATCCATGCAGGTTCTATAGGACAAGGGCGAATTTGGTACTGTGGCTTAAACTTACCGGAGCTGTAAGGTAAAACCAAAAAATTGACCCTGAGAAGCTGGTGTTTATAGTACCAGGAAGGGTGGCCATCGGAGGTTTCGAGCCTACGACCTTGACGATTACAGTCACCGAATGTTTATAGTACCGGTTGAGCTAAGAAGCTCTTGTTTGTTCGATGATTTAGACCACAAGGTTTTGAGCCCGGTAGGTTTTGAACCTGTCCAGTGCCAGGTTTGAGCCTATGGCTTTGGTGATTACAGTCACCAGGTGGTTATAACTAGCACTAGTTGAGCTAGAGTTTCATTACGTTTGTTTTTTCGCAGACAAATAATTTCGAATATCATAGGAAGCTTAGGTACACATCACAGGAGAACAATCAGACGGATTGCTGAAACCTTGGTTTGCATGACGATGAGAAGACAGAGTCTTCCAACTGATGCCTAGCTCAGTGCTGTAAAAACCAAGGTCTCTAGCTCTCCAGTGCCTGCAATAAGCAGATTAGGACGTATACTAGGCTATTATATACACCCTACAAAACTGCTCTGGAACGGCAATCCGAGAAATTGAATGCCCGAGTGGGATCTCGTGATTTTCTTGCATAGTTGCAAAGTGAAGTGATCTCGCTTGTTAACACGTTAGTTTATAACTTGTGAACCACTGATGCGACAGTTATGGTTTGTAGCCTGTATCATACTCAACCCCCGTGGCGGAGCAACAGTGCAGTACAAATATGCCCCACCGTTCTAAAACATGTGCTCCGCCCAGTGCATCATAATTGCAGATATGGCTGGGTATACCTAAGCTTTGACCTTTCACAGCGTCGTGATCTGGGTTGGAAATCGAAATACTATCCCAAGCCCCTGTGGAGTCATGGCTTGCATGCACATAGTATATCACCGTATATTTAGAAGTCACAGTTCAAATCTGCCGTTTCATTTTCTCGCTCTGGCTTCCGAGTTTAAGGAGGATTCGAAGGATCACTGTAAGTCACTCGCATAAGTTGCCACGTGACCCAACCCCGTAACCGAACAGCATAATTGATTTTGAGCCCATAACTGCGACTGAGTCTACCACGTCTCCAGAGTGCTTGACGGCGGCAATAGTCAATGCTAGTAAATGCGCCTCCCTGAGATGCTCCGCCGTATGTCTACGTTCGATGCTATGATCTCTCCGTGGTCAGATCCAGATTGCAGTTCCGATCAATTCCTGTTTCAGGCAACTGTTTGTGGCACAGCCTCGCCGTCGCGTATGACAAGCAAGGATCTGACAATATGCGAGAGATTGTCGACTGCGGTACCCGACGAATCCGGAGAGCGACGAAATCGAGGGTATTGACGGCAAGCAGCCGTTGGAACATGGAGGGAAGTTATGAGTGGGCGCCTGCTGACAGTCACTTTACACAGTACCACCTGAACTGCACTTCGATGATGCAGGACCGAGGAATTGTGGGCATTATGTCCACCAATTTACTGTTCTGCGCGAACGACAATGTCGACTTGTTCGCCACTGGAACGACACCTCTGCAGGCTACAGCCGGGTGCTCGGCCGAGCTAGTCAGCCTTCTATTTATGTCATTTTGCAGCACAGGCCTGGCTGGCTGCCCAAGACGGGCGCTTAACGGCATCGTGGAATCGCCCGAAGTGGAAGGATGCACCGGGCTTTGGCTGTTAATATGGCCAATTTGGGCTGGCCAATCTCCCCTGAGACCCTGGCGCTGGCAAGTCGCTCACTCTACTTGCTTGTTTCGACACCTTCGACCCAAGCAGGTACGAATCTCGACAGAAACGACAGGAAGTATACGACCATCAACACACGACGACCACGATACCCGACAGCGTTCGCTACAGACGTATAGCGCGGTAGCGAAGGCCAACATTCCGTGCTAATTATCGCACTGCCGCTCCTTGAACGCTTCACTCACTTCATTCATTCACTCACTCGACAGTCACCACCACACTCATTCGCCACTGATGCGCAGATGAACAAGTCGCTCTTTCGCATTCTGTCTCTTGCTTGCAATAATACCACGCCGCCAAAACATCAACGATTACGATTACAATTCTCGCCCATCGGTGTACAGGAATAGTAATAGACGGCACTTAAAGCGAACCGAACCAGTCTTCACCATTCGTACCTTCCGCAAACCGATCGAGCGCAAAAAGCAGTACCCACTCATTTCCTCCCACGATCGACCGCTTCCGATCACCAGTATGAAGCTCAACATCGCAGCCTCGCTTGTCGGAGGCCTTCTCGCCTTCTCCTCCGCGGCAGCCGCCGCTGATATCCTCCGCTCGACCTCTCTAGCGACATGCATGGAGAATTCGGGCTTCTCGGCGACCCTTTTCAACGTATCCTTTACGCCGGGCGACGGCCAACTCAGGATGAAGATCAAGGGCTCGTCCAAGATAGTCGGCACTGTGCGGGCGAGGCTTACCGTTCTTGCCTATGGATTCAGCGTCGTGAGTCAAGAGCTGGATCCGTGCAAGACGGCCGGATTGGGAACAATGTGTCCGATGAAGTTGGAGGATAATCTGGATATGAATTTCCAACAGACAATTGACAATACGACAGTGTCTAGGATTCCCGGTTTGTTTCTCGTCGTTGCCTGTGGACTAAAGCTAATGAGTTCCCAGTGATCGCGTACAAGATCCCGGACTTGGATGGAGTGGCACGGATGGAAGTTATAGATGCCTCTCACCAGGTGGTTGCCTGTGTCGAAGCACCGTTATCGAATGGACAGACCGTCCAGCAAGCTGCCGTGGGCTGGATTACCGGTATTATTTCCGGCCTCGCATTGACCGCCTCAGCCGTCGCTTCTGGCCTGGGACATTCTAGTACCGCCGCCCATCTGGCCGCCAACGCGCTCAGTTTGTTCGGGTATTTTCAGGCGCAGGCAATGGTCGCGATGATGGCGGTGCATCTACCTCCGCTTGCGGCGGCTTGGGCGCAGAACTTTGATTGGGCGATGGGAATCATTAATATCGATTTCATGCAAAGGATCTTTCATTGGTATATACAGGCGACGAGCGGGAAGACAGACAATCTATTGAAGCAGACAGAAGATATCTCTGTTCAGATCGCTAAACGGTCGCTCGATTCATCCAAGTATCTCTTGACGAGAGCGGCAAGTTATGGATTCGCGGAGATTCCGCAGTTGATCAAACGTGGGATATCAGAGAGAAGCAACAACAACGCTATGCCGACGTCGACCAAGATCATCAAAGTAACCGGTATCGAGAGGATGAGCTATAAGGCGGGAATCGAGTCCAGCAACTTCTTTATGACGGGCATGTCGTTCTTTGTGGCGTTTGTGTGTCTGGTCATGCTCGGCGTCTCAGGGTTCAGGCTTCTCTGTAACACTGGCGTTATCAAGAAGAATGGAAACTTTCGGGATTTCAGAGCAAAATGGTTGGTCGTTTTGAAGGGGATCATGTACCGCATCGTCCTTATTGGGTTTCCTCAGATGGTAGCTTTATCCTCCTCGTTACTTAACTTCTTTATTAACGGATAATTAAGGCCATTCTGTGTCCATGGGAATTGATACACCTTGACTCTCCCGCCGCCGCGACTCTGGCCGCATTTCTTTTTGTCACCATGTTCGCTACCCTCGGCTGGGCTTCGTACAAGATCCTCATGATCGGTCAACGCTCGGCAGCCATTAACGAAACCCGCGGTCCTGCCTACACCCTATATTCTGACCCCGCCGCGCTCAACCGCTGGGGCTACCTCTACGTGCAATTTCGCGCCGACGCATACTACTACATCGTACCTTTACTCCTCTACATCCTCGCTAAATCCTTAGCCATCGCATTCGGCCAAACTGGGGGTGTAGCCCAAAGCATCGTTGTCCTCGTAATCGAAACCGCCTACCTCGCTGCCGTCGTCTACCTCCGCCCCTGGCTCGACCGCCGCACAAACATCGTCAACATCGCAATCGCAGTCGTAAACTTCCTCAACGCAATCCTAGTCGTAATCTTCTCCGGCGTCACAGGAGCGCCCAACATGGTCCCAGGAGTCTTAGGCGTCGTCTTCTTCATTACAAACGCAATTTTCGCCCTCATCCTCCTCATCCTCCTTGCCATCGCAGTCTGCTTCGCCATCTTCTCCAAAAACCCAGAAGAACGCTATCGCGGTGACACCCCGCTCCCCACCGCCGCCGAAAAACCAAACGTCCGCGACCTGGACGCAGACGTCCTCACACCCCCCGCCGCCCTCCAAACCGTCCCCCCGCGCGACCTACACTCCCGGGGCGAAAGCGAACGTGGTACAATGAGCCTCCGCGGCCACGATGAAAGCAAGTTTAAAGCCCCCAGCCCATTCCCGGCACACCTGAACTCGTATGAACCCTCAAGACGAACAAGTATGCACAGTCAATACAGCTCGCGGAGTCAGCGGGGTCGCGGGGGCGGGAGCAATTGGAATGTAGGCCCGGGGTATGATCGAGAACGCTCCGCCCCTCCGAGTGCACAGCATTATGTCGAGAAGGAGCCACAACGGAGTCCCATCCATGGCGGGGGCAATTGGAATGTAGGCGCGGGGTATGAGCGGGATTCGGTGATACGACGGGAGTATAGGGCGTAGTGAGGGGATGCGGAGAGGGGGGAAGGGGGAGTATATATTCGATTCTTTTTTGCTGCGGTGTCAGCGGTTTTGTGTATGCATGGGTGTTTTTTTCGTTTTCGTTCGCTTTTCTTTCATTGTATGAGTTCATGGTGGGGATTAGGATAATAGGGATTAGCATTGTTATTATGAAATGGGGTGTGATCTATGTGTGACTAGTAAGCAAAGTGGGGGAGGGAAATATAGACGTTTGGATTTGTGATTTGTGATTCGTAGGACGTTTTACGTGATGGCCGAAATATGGTTGTGGTGTGGAAGATAGATGTCTGTCGGAATGTCACATCTAGTCGTGGTCTACTTACACCATGATGAGATGCAGGAATGCGCCAGATCTATAACAGGTGGGGAAGATTCTCCAGTGGTGTCATGTTGATCACTCGGTTTTCGAGGAATTGTGGATGTTGCATGTATATATAGAGCTGACCGCTGGCGGGGCTGGTAGTAAGGGGTACACTTCTCATATATAACTCGAGGCTTTCTCCTTCTCTCTTCTCCATACCTAAGTCTATACACGCACACGGTTCTCCCCATATTTCAACAGTGGATATCGGTCGAGAAAGGGCCCCGGGGTGGGCAGTGGGTACTGACAGCTTTTATACTAACTGTAATAATCATCACATAAACCAAAAGTTTCTAACAATCTGTCTGGTCAGGTGATAATGTGAACAACAGGGTCGCGGACTTGCTGTGACATTAGGAGTCGTGATGTAGCAATTCAGCAAGCCCTATCAAGCCAACGTTTATACAATCACACCCTACCTAGCTCGACTAGAGCTATAAACCCCAGGTGACTATAAATCACCAAGGTCGCAGGCTCGAAACTTGTGGCCATGAATAAGGCCCGAAACCTGAACCGGTGTTATAAACACCCGGTGGCTATAAATCACCAGGCTTAAAACTTGCCGGATCAACACCTCCGGAGTTCACTTTGCTCTTTTGCGGCTACTCTAGTATTCTGTAGAGAGTTGTAAGTTTAGAGTCGTCCAACCATTTCCACTGCATGGATCAAGAATTCAATGGTATAGAGTAGTGGATTAACAAGAACCTCCTAGCTCAAGTGGTGCTGTAAACACTCCATTGACTGTAAATCACAAAGGTCGCAAGCTCGAAACCTGTAGTGACCAACAAAGTCTCAGGTCAGAAACCTGAACTGGTGCTATAAGTGTTTTGGTGGCTGTAAATCACCCCAATCAAAGCCTCTAGAATTCATTCTTTTGCTCTTTTGCGGCTACTCTAATACTCTCTCATGTGGGAAGTTCAGAGCCACAGCCCTGTATCACTACTGTTTGGCCAATTTATTATCGATTAGAAGGGGGTTCAGAGATCTAGGACATCAAATAAGCAAACTAAGGACCTCCTAGCTCAAGGTTGCAGGATCGAAACTTGGCGATGTTTTGAACAACTTGTGCTGTAAATTCCAAACGCGGTCCGAGGCTCCAAACCTGCTGTGGTCACTCTTTTCTCTTGCCGAAAAGGAGAAAGATGTTAACTCAATTCCGTGGTTTCCATCTCCCGCGGTTGGGGTATTGAACAGCGTTTAGCACCCAAGCTAAATATGAAGCTTTAAAAGGTCGATAGCTCCCATCAAGATGCTTTGGTATCTTTGAAGGGCGGTTTTAAAATCCCTTACCCGAAGGGTATGTGCATCCTAGGTTAGTAAACATCCATTCTCTCTCACAATGGACGTTACGCTTTTACTAGCATCTGTCTTTGGAGGCCATGTCTTGCTACTTCTGGACGAGATTTCCGATTTGCTACGGTCTGAGAGAAAGACGACACTCAATGGCGGTAGAGTCGAGAAGGTGGAGTGATGAAAGTTCGTGGTTCACGTACAGTCACTCGCGCAGATTGTATGACCAACTGCTGCATGTGTACCTGCATCGTAAGCCTCACAGCTCAGGTCCGTTTGATATGCAGTTGGTGTATGAAGATATACCTCAGGAGAGCGGCTCATCATTGCAGAGCGGCTCATATCAGTGCAAACGGATATGCAAACGGATAAGAGATATGGATACGAATATGGCTGTGGATATGGGAGACAAGTCTGTATATATACGAGCCTTCAAGCCTCGAGAGATCAGTCAATCAACAAGTCTTAGAAGCATCCAAAGTAACACCAATTGTTGCATGTGTACCTGCATCGTGAATCTCAGCTCCGTTTGCAGTCTCAGCTCCGTTTTCTGGCTCGTGAGAGGTTGGTGTTTCGTATGAGGTTATACATGGTCTGTATCAGGATTAGGGAGAGCGGCTCATATTAAGATAGTGTAAACGGATATGAATATGGATATGGGAATCTGTATATATACGGGCCTTCGACTTTTGAGTTAGTTAAGTCAATTAATAAGTCATTTTAAGCATCTAAAGTAACACTAGCAGAAATGAGCTAGAATATGAATCTTTAGGCAAGAATCCGTACGTTGCTATAATCATATACCTTCTCTAACTTATTGGAATTCATCTGCAGCCGCTCCCTCGTTATTGAGATTACTACCCTCTCCTCTCAATTTCCAAGCTCCAAACCACCTTTCCTAACCAACTCAATTGAACAACCAAGAGCTCCCACACATACCTTTGACAATACTCCTCACCGCCTGGTTTGCTAAGACTTCCCCCCTTTTGAGCGGGGCTGCGGTTTTACTTTGGCTTCATTTTCGCATACCTGTGTGTCCACTTGTTTCCCCTCCAGGAAGTGAGTGTATCTGGTCGATTACACCGCTCGATAGCACTCAATATCAACACCGGCCGGTAGTCACTCTTTTGGGGTGCAACTCGCTACTTTCGGATGGTTTAACCTAGTTATACGACGCTTTCGGAATGTTAGTGGAACTACAACTTTAGGGCATGAAAGCACAGCGAGTTCAATGAAGAGTATCTCTGAGAACAGTATGTGTTAATTAAAACACATGCTATGGCTGCTCGTGGCTGAACGCAATATGATTACAAGCAAACAAACAAACAAACTAAAAGCTCCCTATATCATTACACTGGTTGTTATTCTCCGCATGACCGACCCACACTGTTGTTGTTGTTTAATCATACTGTATTCACTCTTACTAGAGTATGACAGGACCTGAATAACCCCCTCCGCCTCCGGGCGAGCCGGCTAGATGGCGGAGCTCCCCCCCCGCTACCCATCGTCCCCGCTGACCCACACAGTATGCAGC